>Ga0164297_10000009_pt1 | contig 274481 bp, 241 predicted proteins | sample GEODES058metaG_FD_113539 | JGI IMG/M metagenome (GOLD analysis project Ga0164297, IMG submission 113539) | Dystrophic lake water microbial communities from Trout Bog Lake, Wisconsin, USA - GEODES058 metaG | ecosystem: Environmental > Aquatic > Freshwater > Lake | place: USA: Trout Bog Lake...
AAGGGGTAAAGCGCTATGAAGAACAAATCCGACACAGAGAGTTACTTCACCTCGAAAGGCTTGCTAAAAAGCACAATATGCAACTGATAAATACCTAAAGCGAATACTTGTCATTGGCAGCCTCGTCGAAGTCTCCATCGAAGTGCAATCACCTTACCTTCAGCCCATGTCACCCTTTAGGGCTGGGGTCAACTACCATGTCAGTCTGGGCCTGTTCAAACGCCTGCAACTTAACTCATCCTTTAGCGTGAGGTCAAAGAACCATGTCGACTCAGCACAACCAGGCTCACGCTCAACTCTGATCTCTACCGCACATCTCCGCATTAAGCTCACAATTATATTTTTAATAAGAAAGGTTGCGCTACATTTATGCAGTAGATAGTAATTAGTACTTGGTAGACAGATGTTTTGGAGCAAGTGAAAATATTTGAAAAAATAGGTTGGGGTTGGAGGCTGGCGAGCCTGATGGCGTTGCTGTGCCTGGGTGAAAGAACGCTGGCGCAGGAAAATAATCCGCTGACGCAGGCACAATATGAGGCGGCAATAAAGAACTATGACAAGGCCATTGAGCTCTACAAGGAGCTATATAAAAATGACCCCGACAAAATTTTTGCTGAGTACACAGCCACACTCGTAAGCGCCGGCAGGACTAAGGATGCCGAAAGCGTAGTGCAAGACCAGATAAGCCGCCACCCCCAATCGCCGGAGCTGTATGTGCAACTGGGCCGGCTGTACCATGCGGCAGGGAAAGATAAAAAGGCGGATGAGCAGTACCAGAAAGTGATACTGATGCTGAATGGTGATGATATGCTGACGCAACGCGTGGCGCAATTGTTTACCAGCGACAGCATGACCGACTATGCAATAGCTACATTTGAGCGGGCCAGGGTGTTGCTGGGCAACCCCTATTTTTACGCGGTGCAACTGGCGCAATTGTATAGCAGGCAAGGCAACCTGGATAAGACACTGGAAACATTGCTGGCGCCCCCGCCTAATCAATACATAACGGTAGACAATGTAAAAGCGATGCTGCTGCAATTGCTGGGCAATGATGCGGCAAGGCTGCAGGCTGCGCAGAAAAACCTGATAGGCCGCATAAACAACGATCCGGGCAATGTTTATTATGCCGAGCTGCTGACCTGGATCTATACTCAGAAAAATGATTGGGATGGCGCGTTGATGCAGGTAGAGGCTATTGACGAGCGCAACAACGAGAACGGAGCGCGCCTCATGAACTTTGCCCGCGGAGCTGCAGCCGCCCACCAATATGATGCCGCGGTGAAGGGCTACGAGGACGTGATGGCGAAGGGCGCGCAGGTGGCTCTATATGCTCAGGCGTGGTATGAAAAACTGAACACACAGTATGTGCGCCTGCAAAATGACACTGCCGTGAACCGGCAGGTGGTAGCCGTGCTGATGCAGCAATATGATTCCTTTTTGACGGCGTACCCGGCCTTCTATGGCCAGAAGGCAGCGGCAGACTATGCGGCCATAGCGGCGCAATATGCGGACAGTGTGGACAAGGCCATACACATATTGCAGGTAGCCGTAGGCGCATCGCAGGGGAACAGGCAGCAACAGGGCAGTTTTAAATTGCAGTTGGGAGACTATTATCTGCTTGCAGGCAAAATATGGGATGCATCGCTGCTGTATAGCCAGGTGGACAAGGATTTTAAGAATGACGCAATGGGTGAAGATGCCCGTTTCCGCAATGCCAAGCTGGCCTATTACCGCGGAGATTTTGAATGGGCACAGAAACAGCTATCTGTGTTAAAGGCATCCACATCGGAGCTGATAGCCAATGATGCACTCTACCTTTCGGTGCAGATAACGGAGAATGTGGAGGACAGCAATTACTACCCGCTGAGCCGCTTTGCCTATGCTGGATTGCTGCTGTTCTGCAACCGGGATGCCGAAGCGGAAGCGCTGCTGGACAGCATCAGCACCGCTTTTCCCAAGCATCCGCTGAATGATGACATATTGATGCTGCGTGCGCAGATAGAACTGAAACACCAGCATTATAACCAGGCGCTGGTTTACCTGAAAAAGATCTATGAACTTTATGGCAAAGATGTGCTGGCCGATGATGCGCTGTTCATGATCGCCTCCATTTATGAGGATCACCTGCACGACAAAGACAATGCAAAGCATTATTACGTGCAACTGATACTGGACTTCCCTGGCAGTACATTTGTGCAAAGCGCGCGGGAGCAACTGGCTGTACTCGACGGCAGCAATGCCCAATAACACCAATTTCGCAGGAATCGCTGAAAACAAGGCTTCAAAAGCCTTGCTTTTCTGTATTTAGCAATTAATTTTAACATCTAAATCAAACATCTTATAAAAATGAACCTCAGAAATTTCCTGTCGGGGACGGTTCTCTCAACCCTGGCGATTACCATGATGACCGGCTGTGCGCTGATATTCATACCCAAGAAGCAAAAGGTGGTCATCCAGACGGCAACACCCGGCGCATCCATCATATACAGGGGCGATACCCTGGGCAAGGACAGGGTAGTGATCAGAAAAGTGAATAAGAATAAGGTCTTTCAGCAGGTAACTGTAGCAAAGGAAGGTTACAAATCTCAGCGCTATTGTTTCGAAGCCGCGAAGCTGACGCCTGCCTACGCCATCTCTATATTGGATATACTATTGTTCGGCCCGGCCTGGGAGTATCGTATGCCCAAACTTCATAAATACGACAAGGTGCAGCACGTGCCGGCATTACAGGCCATGCAGAACCGCAAGCCGGATGAAAAATACCTGTATGTGGACAATACATCCGTTGACGTGAAAAGCGCGGATATCAAGTTCATTAATTATAATCACATTAAGCAGTATGAGAGAAAGAGCGTAAAGAGTAATGTAAAGAAGAAGGGCAAAAGCCTGACCAAAGAAGATCTGAAGATCGATAACACCATCTTCTCAGACGAGTTGAACTGGGGGCTGAAGAACATGAATTTTATTGACACTACGCACACGATATTTCCGAATACGGGCAACTGTCTTTATATCAGCTCCACGATCAAGAAGATGACCTTCTTTTTTATCCACCACAAAGATGACCACGACTATTATGTGAAGAACAGTCACGCAATGAACTCGGTGCTGTGCCTGGATATGGAGATAGAATGGGACATCATGGATTACTACAAACAGAAAATATGTACCCTTACTACCGACAAGCGCTCAGACCTGACAATAGTGATCAAGGATAACGGGAATGTTACCGACGCTTATGGTCGAAGCATTCGCGCCGCTATGGCCGGCAACCTGGAGTATGCGCTGATGGACGTGCAGAAACAACTGAGCGAAAAAGGATTGCTGAAGATGACAGCGGGTAAGGAAGATACTTCGGCATTCCTTACCGTGAACAGGCCTGTTGCCACTCCCGGCCAGCGAATCAACGACTACCTGAAGTCAACAGTATCTGTGAAGGTGGACGACGGACATGGAAGTGGTGTCATCCTTTCCAGCGATGGGATGATAGTGACCAACTACCACGTGGTTGCAGGCACTAAGGAAATAGAAGTGATCTTTAACGATGGGACCAAGGCCGTAGGAGAAGTGATCCGCAAAAACCCGGATGCAGATCTGGCGCTGATAAAAGTGAAAAAGGACAGCCTCATTCCGTTGGCATTCAGCGACCAGAAAGACCCGGAGATCGGGATTGATGTATGGGCCATAGGCACACCGAAAAGCCTGGAGCTGGGCCAAAGCGTATCCAAGGGCATCATATCCGGCGTCAGGAACGCGAATAACATGACGTACCTGCAGACCGATGTAAAGATAAGCCCCGGCAACAGCGGCGGCGCACTGGTGAATAAAGACGGAACAGTGATGGGCATAGTGTCGTCGAAACTGATCGGCTTCGGCACAGAAGGCGTAGGCTTTGCCATACTGTCGAAAGATGTATTCGGCAAGCTGCGACTGAAGTACAGCAACTAACCGTTGAATACCTTTTATTGAAAAATATGCGCAAAGTAAATTATTTGCAGGGCTCGCAGGAGAAGCTGGCGCACTGAACGGAAGTAAACGATAATCCGATGCGGGCGGGAATACTTGAAAACAAGACATCAAAAGTCTTGTTTTTTTATGCGCAGCATGTATTTTTAGGGTTTGAATATTACATCTTTAGAAAATGAACCTACCAAAGATATTTACTCAGCTAAGCATCATTGCAGTACTCATTACCTTTTTTAGCGGCTGTGCCACCATTTTTTTGCCGAAGAACCAAAAGGTGATCGTAAAAACACAAACACCGGGCGCTTCCATCATTTACGCGGGAGACACATTAGGAAAAGATCGCGTCACGATCAGAAAAGTCAACAAGAATAAAGCGTTTCAGCAAGTTATCGTATCTAAAGACGGTTACAAATCACGGCGCTATTGTTTTGAGGCGAAACCATTGTGCCCCGGGGCAATGATCAGCGTGCTGGATATTCCTTTTTTCCCGGTATTTATTTTGGAACAAATTATGGGGCACAAGACGCGCAAATACAAAACGGTGCAGCACGTACCTGCGCTGACCGCCCTGGAATCCAGAAGCCCTGACGAAAAATATCTCTACGTTAACAATACTGCAGTTGATGCGAAGGGCGCAGATATTGAATTCGTTAGCTATAACCACCTTAAAGCATACCAACGATCAGCCACACGGCGAAAAACCAAGGAGAAACCCCAAACAGCAAAAGACGACCTTATGATCGAGAATACAATTTTTTCTGACGAGCTGAACTGGGGACTTAAGAAAATCAACTTCATAGATACCACCAATACTATATTCCCAAATACCAATAATTCACTTTATGTAAATGCTACCATCAAGAAAATTACTTTTTCTGTTATTGGCAAGCTCTACTCTTCCTACTCTCACTTTCGGCAAAGCAAGAATGAGAATGCTGTGCTTGGATTAAAAATGACCATAGAATGGGATGTACTGGACTACTATAAGCAGAAGATCTGCACAATAGTCACAGAAAGCAATTCTGATCCGACGCTTATGGTAACCGATCATGGCGACATCGCTGAAGCATATGCACGCGCCATACGATCTGCAATGGCCGGCAACCTCGAGTACGCGCTAATGGATGTGCGCAAACAACTTGGTGAGAAAGGCCTCTTAAAAATGGTAGCCAGCACCGGAGATACCCTTTCCTACTTAAACATCAAAAAGCCGGCGGCAATTGGAGGACAGCGGATCAATGACTTTCTTAAGAGTACCGTATCGGTTAAAGTAGACGACGGGCATGGAAGCGGCGTGATACTCTCCAGCGATGGCATTATAGTGACCAACTATCATGTGGTAGCCGGAACCAAGGCAATAGAAGTGATCTTTAATGATGGCACGAAAGCTACCGGAGAGGTAGTCCGCAAAAATCCTGATGCCGACCTTGCTCTCATTAAGGTAAAAAGGGACAGCCTGGCACCTTTGATATTCAGCGATCAGAAAGACCCTGAAATTGGTATAGACGTATGGGCGATAGGCACGCCTAAAAGCCTGGAACTGGGCCAGAGCGTATCCAGAGGCATCATTTCGGGTGTCAGGAATGCCAATAACATGACCTACTTGCAGACCGACGTGAAAATAAGCCCCGGTAACAGCGGCGGTGCACTGGTGAACAAAGACGGGACAGTGATGGGCATAGTGTCGTCAAAACTCATAGGCTTCGGCACAGAAGGCGTGGGATTTGCTATACTGTCGAAAGATGTTTTCAGCAAGCTGCGATTGAAGTACAACAACTAACTGTTTAATACCTATTATTTAAGAATATGCGCAAAGTAAATTATTTGCAGGGGGGGCTTTTACTGGCTTCTGCAATCATTCTGAATGGTTGTATTACTTTATTTGCACCAAGGTATCAAAAAGCGACCATAGTGAGCGGAACTCCGGGCGCTATAGTGAAGCTAAATAGTGATTCTACGGCATCTGTTGACAGTATCAGGCCAAGGTTAGATAAGTATAAGCAGTTATATGGGGTGACGGTTGAAAAAGATGGGTATAAAACGGGCAATTACTGTTTGGGCCTTCCAAAGATGGGTCCCAGTGCGGCTATAGGGATTCTCGATGCGGGTTGGATTGTCGTCCCTTTCATGTTATATGGAGATTTGAACTCCGCGAAAGCAAGACGCTTTGAACACCGACAACAGTTACCGGAGCTTTTGCCAATCAGCTATCGGAAAAAGAATGAAAAATACTTGCAAATAGGAAAGATAAATATCGACTCAACGGGTTTAGGGACGCGAACTTTTAATTCACTGAAATATTATCAGAAGTATATTGCTGAACGTCTGCCCGAAGAAGATAATTTTGAATTCGAGGAGGAGAGTTACTCTCTTGAGAACAGTACATTCAGTTATGCTGTGTACCAGTCGTTAAAAAGGATGAATTACATTGATACGGAACATAATGCGGTTGGCAATGCAGGCGGCTCATTCACCTTAAATGCTCATGTCAAAAGAATCTCTTTTTGTCATGTTTTGTCAAGATATAGCGGTCCTATGGATAAAACCAAAGTAGTAAAGAATCAGGCTTTTAGCGTGAGGTCGGTGGTTCAATGGAAGATATGCGATTATAATGATGAAGTATTGGATAGCGTTGTAACTGAAGAGACATCGGATCTGTTTGTTTACAATCCCGTGGAAAACAATAGCAGCGCCGGTAAGTGCTTAGATAAAGCGCTTAATGACAATCTGGAATATGCGCTTATAGAGGTACAACGGCATTTGGAGAGTAAAAATTTGCTGACAGGCGGAGAAAAGAAAGATACCACCGCGGAAATAGAGATCCCAGTGCCTGCTGCTACCACCAACATTGCTGATGTAAAAAATGCTGCGGTGATGATAAAGGTGGGTGATTACTTAGGAAGCGGTGCCGTGCTGACTGCCGATGGTTACATCGTCACATCTTACTCCCTGATAAAGGATGCGGATAAGATAACCGTTGTTTTTAACGACTCTTCGAAAGTGGATGCGAAACTGGTGCGCCGCAGTGGCCTTACGGATATGGCGCTGCTGAAGGTGGAAAAAACAGGATTGCATCCAATAGCGTTTAGCCAGGACACCGATCCTGAAATAGGAGCCGATGCGACGGTAGTTGGAGGTTCCCGTTCTCAGGAGATGGGAATAGGTTTGTCGAAAGGTATCTTATCAGGCGTGCGCAAATCGGGCAGCGTCAGAATATTACAAACTGACGCAAGTCTGAATCCGGCGAGTATTGGTGCGCCTCTGGTGAACCAGGATCGCAAGGTACTGGGGATAGTGTCTGATAAACTTATGGGTCATGGTGTAGAGGGAATCGGTTTTGCTGTGCTTTCAACCGATGTTTTTTCGTCGCTGCGTCTGAAGTACAAGAAATAGAGTAGTAAACATAGTTTTTATTGAAAAATATGCGCAAAGTAAATTATTTGCAGGGCTTGCTTTTACTGGCCCTGATGGCCACAATGAACGGGTGCGTCTCCATCTTTGCCACCCGCTACCAGAAGGTGTCTGTAGTGAGCACAACGCCCGGTGCTTCCGTGAAATTGTATAGTGATACCACAACTGCTGCTGACAGTATGAAGCCAAGGCTGGATAAGTATAAGCAGCTGTATGGGGTGACGGTATCGAAGCCGGGCTATAAGAGCCGCAATTATTGTTTTGGGCTGAACAAGTATGCCCCGGCAGCAGCGCTTGGGTTTGTGGACCTGGCTTTTCTTGGAGCCACAGGCGTGATCGTTGGCGCCACCGCAGACAACAAGGCACAAGGATATATATACACTGCTGCATACGGATTTGTGTTTATAGCAACAGATATGCACAATGCCAAAGCGCGCAGATATGACGCGGTGCAAAAGGTGCCGGAACTGTTGCCGATAGTGCAAAGGAAAAAGGGCGAGAAATATTTTGAGATGGGCAAGTTGACCATCGACTCATCTTATCATGCCATTTCTTCGGCCGACTTCAAGGGTATGAACAGGTACAAGAAGTATCTTGACGGGGCTTACTCTGTGGCTGACAACCCAGGGGAGGTGCCGGCCCGCAGGTTCTACGGGACGAGGTACAATGTAGAGAAGAGCGCATTTACCTACGGGATATTTGAAGCGCTGAAGAAAATGGATTTCATTGATACGGAACACATAGTACTTGGTGATGCCAGTAATTCGTTTGTGATCAATGCCAATGTAGCAAAGATTACTTTGAACAGGGTGTACTCCCATTTTGGTGGGTCGTTAAGGAAACGCGAGCATACAGTGGCGAAGAATGAGGCGCTGAGCGTGGAGACCGTGATAGAGTGGCGGATATGCGACCACAATGGTGAATTGATAGACAGCATCATCACTGAAAAAGTATCTGATCTGTTCATCTACGATCCGGACAAGAGTAATACAAGTGAGGGCAAATGTTATGACCTGGCGCTGAACGATAACCTGGAATATGCACTGATGGATGTGCGGCAGCACCTGGAAAATAAAAATTTACTGATAGGCGGAGAAAAGAAGGATACCACCGCGGAAATAGAGATCCCGGTGCCAGCATCTACCACCAACATTGCCGATGTGAAGAATGCCGCGGTGATGATAAAGGTTGGTGATTACTTAGGTAGCGGCGCCGTGCTTAGTGCCGACGGTTATATCGTTACTTCTTACTCCCTGATAAAGGATGCGGATAAGATAACTGTGGTTTTTAACGACTCTTCGAAAGTGGATGCGAAACTGGTGCGCCGCAGCGGCCTTACGGATATGGCACTGTTGAAGGTGGAAAAGACGGGTCTGCATCCGTTAAAGTTCAGCGCCGATACGGATCCGGAAATAGGCACGGATGCTACGATAGTGGGCGGCTCCCGTTCGGAAGAGATCGGGATCGGATTATCTAAGGGTATCTTATCTGGAATTCGTAAATCCGGCACCACGAGGGTGCTGCAAACGGATGCGAGCCTGAATCCGGCAAGCATAGGTGCTGCGTTAGTGGACCAGCATCACGAGGTGCTGGGGATAGTATCGGACAAGCTGATGGGCCACGGCGTGGAAGGTATCGGTTTTGCCGTGCTTTCAGCCGATGTATTCTCGTCGTTGCACCTGCATTACAAGAAATAAGGAAGTTTTTAACCGTATTCATGATGTATCGGTGCTTTTTTGTCAAAAAAGGCTATTTTTGCTGCCCCCTGATATAATTTAAATATGGAATACAGAGAGATAGTATCGGTTACAGGCATAGGTGGCCTTTTTCAATTGCTGACCACAAAGGCTGATGGTGCCGTGGTGCGTAACATTGGTGACAAGACAACCAAGTTCATATCTGCCCGGCAGCATAATGTGACGCCACTGGACAGCATAGAGGTCTATACAACAAGCGAGAATGTGCGCCTGCATAGTGTATTTGAAAAAATGCAGGAACATGAGACAAGCATTCCACCTGTAGATCCGAAAACTGCCGATAACAATGCTATCAAGAAATATTTCAAGAGCATTTTCCCTGATTTTGATGACGATCGCGTTTATGTGAGCGACATGAAGAAGATGCTGAAGTGGTTCGATCTGCTGAAAGCAAATGATCTGCTCCGTTTCGAACAACCTGTTGCTGAGACTGAAGAAGTGAAAGCAGAAGCCCCGGCCATAGTTGCAGAATCAGCACCTGCTGCAGAAGCGGAGAAGCCAGCTAAAAAGTCACGTGCCAAAAAGACCGCTGAAAAAGCAGAAACCGCAGAAGGTGAAGAAAAGCCGGCGAAGAAGACTGCGGCTAAAAAGAAGAAGACCGAAGAGTAAATTATTAGTTGATATTATTACGAGAAAACCCGGCCAATAGCCGGGTTTTTCTATTTCGGTCGTCTTTATCTTATAACAGGCCCTTTACTTTTTCAATAACCTCGTGTAGCGTAGACGCATCCTGGCCGCCTGCTGTGGCGAGCGTCTTCTGGCCGCCGCCGCCGCCCTTGATAAGCGGGGCTACATGCTCTTTGATGATCTTGCCAGCGTCAAGGCCGCGGGCGGCCACTACTTTCTCGTCAACACCTACGGCAACAAATGGCTTGCCATCTATATTGGCACAGAGCACCAGAACGTGGTCGTTCAGGTGATTCTTGAGGTCGGTGCACAGTTTTTTCAGCGCATCGGCGGTAGCCACCGATACAACCTGGCCCACGAAAGTGAGCTCATTGATCATCTCATCTTTGGTGAGCAGGTCATTGCGAACACCTACCAGCAGGCGAGCCTCCATGGCCTCCGCATGTTTTTCAAGCTGTACTTTTTCCTCCTGCAGCTTTTCGATGGCCTTGAGCAGGTCTTTAGGGTTCTTCAGCTCGGCGCGTACCTGGTTCAGCAAACTGAGTTCGCTGTTTACATGATACATAGCTGCTGCACCGCTCACGGCGGTAATGCGGCGCACGCCGGCCGCCACAGCGCCCTCGCTGGTTAGCTTGAACATGCCCAACTGGCCGGTATAACCCACATGGGTGCCGCCACATAGCTCAATAGAATATTCAGGGTCCATGATGACCACACGCACGGTATTGCCATACTTTTCGCCAAACAAGGCCATTGCGCCCATAGCTACAGCATCATCTTTCGCCATTTCTTTGATCACCACCGGCACATTCTCGCGTATCTTTTCATTTACTATGGTTTCTATGCGCGCCATTTCTTCGTCTGTCACCTTAGCGAAATGTGAGAAGTCGAAGCGCAGATGCTCGTCATTGACCAGCGAGCCTTTTTGTGCAACGTGCGTGCCCAGCACTTCACGCAGGGCGGCATGCAATAAGTGCGTGGCGCTATGATGCACAGTAGTGTCTGTGCGTTTTTGCCGGTCAACTTTAGCATGTACGGGCGCCGCAATATTTTCAGGGAGCACCTCGGAAAAATGTATGGTAAGTCCGTCTTCTTTCTTGGTGTCTATGATCTGTATGCTGTCGTTCGGGAAAATGAATTCGCCGCTGTCGCCCACCTGGCCACCGCTTTCAGCGTAGAATGGCGTCACGTCCAGCACTATCTGGTAAGATTCTTTTCCTTTGGCCTTTACGCGACGGTATTTAAGTACGCTTGCCTCCGCCTCCAGCTCGTTGTAGCCTACAAATTTTGAGTTGTTGCTGTCTTTAAGCACTACCCAGTCGTCAGTGTCCAGAGCTGTTGCTGCGCGGCTGCGGGCCTTTTGCTTTTGCAGTTCGGTCTCAAAACCTCCTTCATCCACGCCCCAGCCGTTTTCGCGGGCTATGAGCAGGGTAAGGTCTTTAGGGAAGCCATAAGTATCGTGCAGTTCAAATGCCTGTTCTCCGCTGATGATGCGGCTGCCCTTGCCTGAATTCAGTATGTCGTCAACGATCTTCAGACCCTTATCCAGCGTGCGCAAAAACGCTTCTTCTTCTTCCTTTACCACCTTGCTCACCAGGTCCACCTGCTTGTGCAGTTCGGGGAATACATCCTCAAATTGTTTGGCAAGAACCGGCATCAGCTTGTGCAACAGCGGCTGTTTGAACTCCAGGTAGGAGTAATAATAGCGCACTGCCCTGCGCAGTATGCGGCGGATAACATAACCAGCGCCGGTATTGGAAGGCAGCTGCCCGTCGGCGATGGTAAAACCAATGGCACGGATGTGATCGGACAGCACGCGGAAAGCAATATCCTGCTTGCTGTCGGTGTATCCGTATTTTTTATGAGTAAGCTGTTCAATTACACCAATGGTGCCGGTAAACAGATCAGTATCGTAGTTGCTCTGCTTGCCTTGCAGCACCCGCACCAGGCGCTCCAGGCCCATGCCGGTGTCCACGTGTTTTGCCGGGAGTGGCTCCAGGCTGCCATCCTTCATGCGGTTGAATTGCATGAACACGTTGTTCCATATCTCTATCACCTGCGGGTGGTCGGCATTCACCAGCTCGTGGCCGGGCTGCTTGGCTATCTCCTCGGGTGTGCGGCAGTCCACATGTATCTCACTGCAAGGGCCACATGGGCCGGTGTCGCCCATTTCCCAGAAGTTATCTTTCTTATTGCCTTTCAGTATGCGGTCTTCTGCCACAAATTGCTTCCAGTAATTATAAGCTTCCTCGTCAAATGCCAGGCCTTCCTTTGCATCGCCTTCAAAAACGGTAACGTAGAGCTTGTCCTTAGGTATGCCATACACTTCGGTAAGCAATTCCCAGCTCCATTCTATGGCTTCCTTTTTGAAGTAGTCGCCAAAGCTCCAGTTGCCCAGCATCTCGAACATAGTATGGTGGTAAGTATCCACGCCCACCTCTTCCAGGTCGTTGTGCTTGCCGCTGACGCGCAGGCATTTCTGAGTGTCGGCAATGCGGGTATGTTCGGGATTGCGGTTTCCGAGAAAGTAATCTTTGAATTGGTTCATACCTGCATTGGTGAACAGCAGGGTAGGGTCGTTCTTAACAACTATGGGTGCCGATGGCACTATCTCATGTCCTTTACTGCGAAAAAAATCCAGGAACTGTCGGCGTATCTCGTTGGCGGTAAGCATATTTACTATTAGGCTGCAAAACTAAGCGAATATGACAAAAGTAGATAGGTGGAAGGTGGCCGGTTTAGTGGTATGTTAATGAACAGGGTGGGAAAAATGTGTTTATTTTGAGGTTCGATGTGCGAGGCGCCAAGGCGAACCAACTAAGACTCAGACCCTGTTATGGCGAGGTTGCTTCGTCGCAAGCTGCGCAGGCTCCTCGCAATGACCCGGATTTGGGTGTAAAAAGATCGCGGAAAAATGATACTTATTGACGGACTATATATAAATAAAGGTGGTGGCGCAGTGCTGCTGCAATACCTGGTGGAGAAAATATGTGCGCACCCGCAGCGAAAGGAATTCTTCTTTTTGCTGGACCCACGTTTTGCCCGGCCAGGGGTGCTGACGGACAATTATGTGGTGATACCCAACAGCCTTAAGGAGCGCATCGGGTTCTACAAGGAACATGGCGACAAGTACAATAAAGTGCTTTGCTTTGCCAACACGCCACCTACCCGCAGGCTGCAGGCGACTGTTTATACATATTTTCATAACCAGAAATTGCTGGAAGCCCCATATAAAAAGTTCAACCGCGCATGGTGGAAACTGTATGCCAAGTACCTGGTGGTGAGGCGCTACAATAAGAATACGGATTACTATGTAGTGCAAACGCCGCACATGGTAGCAGCGATGCTGAAGCTGAAACTGAAGGATGCGACCCACTGTCTGACCGTGCCATTCTATGACCGGGAAAAGTACCAGGGTGCACACACTCTGTTTGACCAGCGGCCGGTAGATGAGTTTGCCTTTGTGAGCACACCATCACCACAGAAGAACTACCCCACGTTGCTTGACGCATGGGAATACCTGCATGAGCAGGGCCACCACCCCGCGCTGCACATAACTATAGACGAAACTGCGCCGCACCTGCTGGCGCGCGTAGCGGCTATGCAGCAAAAGGGCATACGCATACACAATTACAGCTATGTAGATCCGCGCGACCTGTATTATAAATACCGTTACCTCATTTGTCCGTCCATAATGGAAAGTTTCGGGTTGCCGTTAATAGAAGCCACCGACAGCGGGATGAAGGTGCTGGCGCCGGAGCTGCCCTATGTGCACGATGTAATAAGGCCGAGCCTTACGTTTGATGCAATGGACAAAGTATCAATGGCCAATGCTGTGATAGCGGCTCTGAACGGACAATTGCCATTTCCTGAGGTGGTGACGACCAATAAAGTGGACGAATTAACGCAGCTGTTGCTGCAATGAGCTACTTATTGAGCTGCCGGTATTCCTTGTAGCTGATGATCTTATAGTCGGAAGGCACGCGGAACAATGCATTCTCAACCGGTTTCAGATCTACCTTTTCGGCTTCCAGCCGGAGCACAGCCCCAGATGCATCTTTGTAGGAATAAGAGAGCGGAAGGAATTTGGCGTCCGGGAAACGGTCGTAAGTGAGAGACTTATCGGGGCACCACTCTGAGGTGTAGTAAATGTCTGTTGCAGAACCATCCTTGTAGCGCACGCGGCCTTTGAATGCCGTGATGCCCGCTATTATCTTGCCCTCATTCTTTTCTTCATCCAGCTGATATCCGGCAAAATGAGTCTGTTGCTTTTCCAGATCATCAACATTAAGCTGGATGGCATATTTCCTGTTGCCTTTTGCCTGTAGCGAATAGGCTGTTTTCTGAGTATTGTTGATCAGGATAATATCCTCATAGCCATTGTTTAGCTTGAGTGCTTTGCGGATGCGGCCATTTTTAAAAGTAAAGGTGTAAGTGCCGGTTACCACGCTGCCATCAGTCATTTCTATCTGCGCTTTATACACGATAAAGCCCTCTATGAAAGGCTTCTGTGCCATAGCCCCGGTAACGGTCAACAGCAGCAGTAATAATAGCACGAGCGTGTGTTTCATCAGGCGAAATCAGGAATAGGATCAATTGTCATATAAAACTAACACAAATTATAATATCGTCCATTAAAATGCGACGGAGGGCCAAATTATCTTTTTTGTAAGACTTTTGGAATAGTAAAATCAGTACTTTGCTTGTTAGTTATGAACGTTGTCATGAAATATTTGAAGAAACTGAACAAGGTGAAAGGTTTCCTGGCGGGTGTGGCGCTTACAGCGACGGCTTTTCTTTTTATACGGGCCCGCACGGCCAACGATCCCTATTTTGAAATATCGAAGAACCTGGATATTTATACCAACCTGTTCAAGGAGCTGAATACATATTATGTAGATCCGATAGAACCGGGAAAACTGGTGAAGACGGGTGTGGATGCGATGCTGGATGACCTGGATCCGTACACGAATTACATTACCGAATCGGACGTGGAGGATTATGAATTCATGACCACCGGCAAATACGGTGGAATTGGCGCTAATATGCACCGCAAGGGCGATGAGATATTCATTGGCGACGTATATGAGAACAGCCCTGCACAAAAGGCGGGGCTGCACCCCGGCGACATGGTAATATCCATTGACGACCAGCCGGTGAAGGGCAAGAGCATAGATGACATGAGCCTGCTGCTGAAAGGTTCGCCCGGCACGCAGATCATGATGAAGGTGAAGGATGCCTATAATGGCTCCGAGAATAAAAAGATGGTGACACGCGGCGAAATTGAAATATCGAGCGTGCCTTATGCGGGCCTGATAGGCGCTCAGAAGAATATTGCCTATGTGAAGCTGACACAGTTCACCCAGGGCTGCGCCCGCCAGGTGCGCGATGCCTATGACAGCCTGCAGAAAGTGCAGCCTAACCTGAAGGGGCTGGTGCTGGACCTGCGCAATAACCCGGGGGGGCTGCTGGATGAGGCCGTGAGCATCTGCAACATATTCGTGGACAAGGGCCAGCTTGTAGTGAGCACCAGGGGCAAGATACCGGATATGGACAAAGAGTATCGCACACCGGGTGCAGTATGGAACAAGGATCTGCCGCTGGCAGTGCTGGTGAATCATTCCTCTGCGTCGGCATCTGAAATAGTTGCAGGAACGATGCAGGACGTGGACCGCGGTGTGATCATCGGCGAACGTTCCTATGGCAAGGGGTTGGTGCAGGTTACCCGCCCGCTTGGCTTTAATGCACACCTGAAGCTGACCATAGCCCGCTACTACACACCAAGTGGCCGTTGCATACAGGCCATAGACTACGCTCACCGAAATGCCGACCACAGCGTATCTACTATACCAGACTCGTTGAAGAAGTCGTATAAGACACAGGCAGGCCGCACAGTGATGAGTGGCGGCGGCATAGAGCCCGATGTGAAGCTGAAGGACGAGAGTATGAGCATGGTGGCGATGACCCTCTATACCAAAAACTACCTGTTTGATTATGCCACGGAATTTGTGCGCACACATCCTCACATAACCGATGCCGAAAAATTCTCGATGACCGATGCCGAGTTCAATGATTTTGCAAAATGGGTGGAGAACAAGGATTATTCTTACGAGACAGAGACAGAGGAGGAGCTGGATACACTGAAAAAGATCGCCATCCGTGAGAAATATTATGACGAGACCAAGACGGAGTTTGATGCGCTGAAGACCAAACTCTCACACAACAAGAAGCAGGACCTGATGAAACACAAAGAACAGGTGAAGGAGATGCTGGAGAATGAGGTTGTTTCGCGCTATTACTATAGCCGCGGCCGCATAGCCCAGGGCATGCAATACGACAAAGACCTGGACAAGGCGCTGGCACTGATTGGCGCACCGGGTGAGTATGGCGGCTTGCTGAAGAAGTAATAGAACATTCAAAGTTACAGGACAGCAACGGGTGGGGATTCCTGCCCGTTTTTTTTATTGCAGCAAACAGCCCGGTGAATGGCGGTGGAATGCAGGATCATTTCATGACTGCTTCCAACTCCGAAAGCATCATGGCGGTGGCACCCCAGATGATGGTGCCATCGGCGAGCTGGTAGGCGTTTACCTGCCGGATGATGTTGGGCATAGCGGGGGAGATGACATCGGTAATTGTTTTGCGGCTTTCGTGGAAAAGCTCTTCCAGCGGCACTTCCAGCACGTGAGATACTTCTGCATGGCTGAGGCGGTACTCAGGCGGTTTCGTGGAAAACCCAACGAACGGATATACGTTAAAATTACTGACGGGTATATAGAGCGAGGTGAGTGCGCCCAGTACTTCCACCTCCGCTGACATGATGCCGACTTCTTCCTGGGCTTCGCGCAGGGCGGTGGCTTTGTAGTCGGCATCCTGCTGCTCGTAGCTGCCGCCGGGAAAGCTGACCTGGCCGCTATGGGCAGTACCGTCCTCGCGGCGCTTCATCAGCAATACGGTCAGGCGCCCATCTTTAGGGAAGAGCAGGCAAAGTACTGCGCTGGGGCGCGCATTGTCCGGCACCTTGGGCGGCATAGGCAGCACCCGGCCTATCATCAGTTTCTGCGCCTCAAAGCCGGGCAGGGGCTGCAGCAACCGCTGGCGGAGCGCTGCTATGACTTCTGCGTATGGTTGTACAAAATTCAAGACCAATCAAAGATACGCATGCTGCGCTCTTTTATCAGAACCACGTATAATCCCTTCTTGGCGCATTCAGCCTCAGGCCAAAGTAGGTATAGCTGTTTGTGGTGGTGCCCGGTAAAACGGGGCCTGTAGTTGTGTAGCCATCCACAACGTTCTTAGGCGCGGTATATCTGCGATATACGCTGCCCAGATCCAGGAACAGGTTCCTGCGCAACTGCCACGACACATTGAAGCTGATGCTCTGGCAGGTTCCGTGCGGACCGTTGATCAGGTTTACGTGATAAGTGTTGGTGCCATTAGGCGCTGTGGTGTATGCGTTGAAAATATTATTACCCATGTTGACACCGCCGGTGTCAATACCCTGCACATAAGACATAGCCTTGAACGTAAGCGTAATATTCTTTGAGGCCTGGTAGCGGGCAATGCCGATGGTTTTTATGAACCCGGACCCCAGCGGGTCGGCAAGGGGCTGGTTGTAGTTGGTATAGTTGGCAAGCGTGTCTTTGGCTGAGTAGGTGTATGGCCGCACCACATCCAGTTCTGCCTGCAGGTCCAGGTTGTGGATGCCGAATGCGTCGAAGTATTTGCCACCAAACTGAACGCCCCATTTATTGCCATACCAGCCATCGTTTTTAAGTATGTGGCCAGCGCTGAATTCGTTGAGCATGAGCTGAGAGTAAAATTGTAAATGGCGGGCTGCAATAGCTTTCCATGAGAAACCGATGATGGCCTTGTCCCCCTCGCCATTATACCGGTTGGTGGCATTGGTAAGCACCACAGGGTTGAGGTAGGCCAATTCATAAGAGTTTGGCCTGTCGAACACCACGCTTTCAAAGAAACCTACATTCAGCCATTTGGCATGGTTGAAGGTGATGTAGTGCATGGTGGCATATTTATGGTTGGTAAGGGCATCGCCGAGCGATTTGTCGTATTGCTGGGTGAGCTCCATGTACAAGACCTCGTAGTTGAGTTTCCAGATGCGTGCTTTGAGTTGGAGGAATGGAGTAGAAGCAGAATAATCGCTGAGGAAAAGGCTAGAAATGCCATCACCGATAAAGTGTTTGCCCTGGCCGAAGGTGACGTTCAGATGGTCTTTTATAGCGGCAAAGTCTATATAGCCGCTGGCGAGGAAATAATCATAATTACCTGTTAGCGGATTTTTGGGAACCAGGAAATAATCGGCTCCGGGAACGGCCTGCTCATACTTATTGGCACTGCTACGCACATAGTAAGGCAGACTCTCCTGGTTGTCGGTGAGGGCCGTATAAATCCCCAGTTTTTTGCCGATCCAGGCTCGGATCTCAAAGTCGTGACTATTGTAGGAGAGGCTGTTGCTCAGTCCCTTTACGGATGGATCCGCATGCTGTGCACTGGACATTCCATATAATATAGGATTGATGACAACAAAGAGGTCTTTGCGCTTCACATAGACAAAATCATATTGCTTTTTGTAGAACGTATGGAACCACGGGCGTTTGGAGTCTATAGCGCCATTCTCATCAGCCGTCCATTCGCCATTTTCGCTGATCATCTGGCGGATGTTGTACCTGTCGCGGCCGCTGAGGTGAAAATGCTGGCTGGTGTCATCTGCTCTCGTTTGGATCATTTCCAGGAAGTTCACCGCATTCTTGCGCGATTCGGCTTTGTCGCTCAGTTGCAGGCTGTCGCACAGGCGGCCGGAGCGGGTTTCCAGCTTGTCCAGATAATTGTAGTCGTCTGAGCCAAGCGGCAGGTAAGTGGTTTGCGAAAATCCGTATGTGCAGGAAAACACAGCTGTGCAGAGAAGTAACGCTTTTTTATACATAAAGACGCTTTGAAGGGTGCGTAAATAGTAGATTTGCAAACAAATTTAGCTTTTATTACTAAACGCCACAATGTATCTATGAGCTCAATATTGATTAAGGATGCGACGATCGTCAACGAAGGCCAGCGTGTTGTAAAAGATGTATGGCTGAAGGATGGTTTTATTGAACAAATAGGGGGAAACATATCTATAGCCGGCAACTACCGGGAGATAAATGGCAGCGGCCTGTACCTGATGCCCGGTGTTATTGACGACCAGGTCCATTTCCGCGAGCCGGGTCTTACCCAGAAGGCATGCATAGCCACTGAGGCCCGTGCGGCCGTGGCCGGGGGGGTAACAACATTCATGGAGATGCCCAATACCAACCCCCCGGCGCTCACACACAAGCTGCTGGAGGAGAAATATGACATAGGGGCAGCTACCAGCGTGGCCAACTACTCGTTCTTCATGGGGGTGTCCAACAACAACATGGACGAGGCATTGCGCACCAACGACCGGAAGGAAAGCATTTGCGGGTTGAAAATATTCCTGGGATCCAGTACCGGGGACATGCTGGTGGATAATTATGTGACGCTGAACAAAATATTTTCGGAGGCGGAATTGCTGATAGCCACGCATTGTGAGGATGAGCATATAGTACGCGAAAACAAGATGAAGTATGCGGATGCCAATGATGCATCTTTCCACCCCATCATTCGCAACGACGAAGCCTGTTTCGCAAGCTCATTAAGCGCCATACAATTGGCCAAGCGCTATAACACCCGGCTGCATATACTGCACATTACCACAGCCCGGGAGCTGCAGTTGTTCACCAACCTGTTCCCCATAACCGATAAGCGGATCACTTCGGAGGTTTGCGTGCACCACCTGCATTTTACTGCAGACGATTATGCACGGTATGGCAACCAGATAAAATGTAACCCTGCCATTAAAGCGAAAGAAAATAAAGAGGCCCTGTGGCAGGCGCTACTGGATGACAGGCTGGACATCATAGCTACCGACCATGCGCCGCACACGTGGGAGGAAAAGCAGATGCCCTACCAGCAGGCACCGGCGGGTGTGCCGCTGGTGCAGCACTCGCTGCAACTGATGCTGCAATATGTGCAGGAAGGCCGGATTACTTTAGAAAAGATGGTGGAGAAGATGTGCCATGCACCGGCACAATGTTTCCAGGTGAGGAAACGGGGTTATATACGCGAAGGATATCATGCCGATGTGGTGCTGGTGGATATGAACAAGCCCTACACTGTAAAGAAGGAAAACATCCTCTATAAATGTGGCTGGTCGCCGTTTGAGGGGCATACCTTCCCGGCATCGGTGCACACTACGATAGTTAACGGAAATGTCGTTTATGAAAATGGCGCAGTTTCGGATCTATATAAGGGACAGAGAGTTCTGTTTGACCGCTGATGCAAAACGACAAAACCACCCTCAAAGACCTCTCCATTTTTACCAGCGATGGTAGCGGCGGGGTATTTACGCTGATAGACCGGGCCACCACGCAGGCGGGACGGGATGCGCTGCGCCGGCATATACAACACCCACCCGACAACATAGAACACCTTTGTGATGTGCAGGAGGTAGTGAAATTCTGGTCGCTGCACATGGATGAATGGCCAAAGGAGATAAGCAATGGCACCCTGGTGATGCTGGAGAAATTCTTTGAGTCGGCCGACCATACGGCAAGTCCGCCGGGCGCAATAACGCTGATGCTGAGTTCTTTCTTTCAGAAGATGCTGAACCGGAACCAGTATTTTTTTACACAGTTCTCCATTTCGCATCTGTCCGATTTTCTGAAAGGATGCAGTGAACTGCTTCGCCTCAAGGACAGACATGTTTTGCCAGACCTGCTGACGAGGGAACTGCAGATAATAGCTGATGGGCTTACACACAGGTTGGCCAATGATGTGATGGCAGTGACAAGAGAGACGCGTTACAGCGAACTGGCGAGATTGAACTACCAGGCACGCCGGGAGATGAAGAACATGGTGCTGCGGCTGATGCACAGCTACGCCCGCCTGGACGCGTGGCGGGCAATGGCCGTGGCCACTAATGAGCATGGCTGGGCTTTCCCGGAATTGCTGCCCGGCGCACCACTGGTATTTGAGACCAGCGGTTTGTACCACCCGCTGTTGCACACGCCTGTGCCCTACGAGGTGTCCTTTACAGGGGGGCAAAACTTCCTGGTGCTGACAGGCGCTAACATGAGCGGCAAAACGACCTTCATGCGCGCAACCGGCGTTGCCGCATTGCTGGCCCACCTGGGTATGGGCGTACCCGCCACTAAGCTGCGAACCAGTTTTATGCAGGGCATCATCACCAACATGCACGTGGAGGATAACATACTACGCGGAGAGAGCTATTTTTATGCAGAAGTGCAGCGCATGAAACTGACGGCCGAAAAACTGCAGCAGGAGGAGCCGCACCTGGTGCTGATGGATGAACTGTTCAAAGGGACCAATGTGCATGACGCCTATGAATGTACACGGGCGGTGATGGAGGGCCTGCAGCGTCACAAACGGCACGTGATGATACTCTCTACACATTTGTATGAAGTTGCGCACCGGTTCGGGGAGGATAAGGATATTATTTTCTCGTATTTTGAGACGCAACTGGCCGTTGATGGCGGCTATCATTTTACTTATCACCTGAAGCCGGGCATATCGAATGACCGCATCGGCTATCGCATATTGCAGAAGGAGGGGATCATCAATATTCTGAATAAAACGGGTAACCAATAAAAATGATAAAATACAGGATCGCGGCCGTAGCCATTGTTTTACTGATCGTATTGCCGGTGAGCGTGGCGCTCATCAGAGTATGGCACGCGCGGCACGAGCCTGCAGCAAAACCACAACCAGTGGTAACGCCCTACAATCCCTATACTTTTGAAGTAACAAAGAAAGATACGTCACTGAAGGGCTATGTGCTGCAGTCGCCATACCAGTTATACCAATGGAGGCATGGACAGTTGGTGATCGTAAGCATGCAGGGCGACACCATATTTCACCGTCATGTGGACGGCGCTATCTATGATTTTCGCCAGTGGCATATCAACGGGCATGTTTATTATTCGTACATAGTGAACGATCCTAAAGTATTTCACATATATGATATCAGCCTTGCAGCCGGGCATGTGGTCATACTCGATTCGGCGCTCAACGAAATAAAGCAGATGCATTTGCTGCCGCATGATGACGTGGTCATTGACCGCAACCAGGATCTTGACCTGCATGACTTCATTATGCTTTCAGAAGACCACTATTATGCGGTTGCCGTGTATGAGAAGCCTGTGCACAATATTCCGGATTCCCTGCACCCGTCTCCTTACATTAAGGTAGGCGCGCCCGTGATACAGGAAGTGGACAAAGGAAAGGTGATCTGGCAATGGGATGCAACCCGGTTTCCTGAGTTTTATGCGCACAGCCACGAGCGCAACCGCTTCAGCGATACCAGCCATACGGCAGACTTCATGCATTTCAATTCCATGATCATTGACCCTGCGGACAGCAATCTGATTTGCTCGTTCCGCAATATGGACCAGGTAATCAAAATAGACAGGCATACCGGCAATATACTCTGGAGGCTGGGCGGCGACAACTCTGATTTTCCGATGAAACCCGATCAGAAATTTCTGCGTCAACACAATGCCACGCTGACAGACGATGGCCACACGCTTATGCTGCTGGACAATGGCGACAGCCTGCTTCGGCAGACGTCGCGTGTGCTGGAATTCCGCCTGGATGAGCAACACAAAAAGATCACCAGCTTCCACAGCTTTGCGATACCTGAGCCTTACAGCCAGTATATGGGGCTGGTGAGAAAGGAAGGGGACAGGTACTTCATTGGTGGAGGCTCAGCCAATTATGTGCTGGAAGTAAATGCCCGCACCGGTGAGAAGCTGTTCGAGCTGAAGGGCAACCAATCGAGCTACCGGGCATATAAAGTGGATAGCCTTTATGGGCTGGAGAAGCAAAAGAAATAGTGCCGGGCTTTAACAAATTATCATCATAATATCTTCGTTACTTTACTACATGAAGCAATTCCTGTATGGCAGTTTGGTGCTGGCGTGTATCACATTACATGCGCAGGCCCAGGAAAAGACCGGGAGTGTAAAGGACTCGGCCGTGTATCTGAAATACCCGGAGATGCCCGCATTCAATATATTATTGCAGGATAGCACAACCGTGCTGAATACGTTCAATATACCCAAGGGCCGTGCGGTAGCCCTGGTGCTCTTTGACCCGGACTGCAAGCACTGCAAGGCAGAGACCGATGAACTGGTCAGGGGCATGGATTCACTGACCAATATTGACTTTTATTTTGTGACGCCGGTGCATGGTATGACCGGGGTCCGGGATTTTATTAAGCTGCATGGATTAGACAAATTTCCAAACGTAAAAGGTGCAGGAAGGGACTACGAGTTTTTCTTCTCTACCTATTACGATGTAAAGTTTGTGCCGGACATAGCCTTGTATGACGAGCACAAGAAGATATTGCGATTATTTGAGGGTCATGCGAGTGTGAAGGAGTTATATGACTACACGCACCCTGGAAAGTAGCATCAAATGAGGGTTTTGGAAGTACCGGCACTCAGAAAAATACTTTTTTAAATATTTGTCGGTTTGATAGACAAAAAATATACCTTTGCCGTCCCAAAAAGCGGGTGTGGTGAAATTGGCAGACACGCTAGACTTAGGATCTAGTGCTTTGCGGCATGGGGGTTCGAGTCCCTCCACCCGCACACCGAATTATACCAGCCGATCCCGGCCTTGCCTTGATCGGCTGTTTTATTAAACCAAAATGACAAATTGTTATGGCAACCGTAACGCGTGAACAGTTAGGTACATTGCACGATAAGGTAACAGTAAAGCTTACCAAAGAAGACTACCTGCCGAATTTCGAGAAATCGCTGAAGCAATATGCCAAGACGGCAAATGTGCCGGGCTTTCGCAAAGGCATGGTTCCTGCAGGAATGCTGCGCAAAATGGTAGGACAGTCTATTTTCAACGAAGAGGTGATCCGCTCTGCCGGCCGCCAGTTGGAAGACTATATGCAACAGGAAAAGCTGGCGATCTTCGCTCAGCCGATGATATTGCCGAATGAGCAGCAGCAGAAACTGGACATCAACCAGCCTATAGACGTTGACTTCTCATTTGAAATTGGCCTGAAGCCTGAATTTGAGATACCAGCCATACAGAACAAGCAAACACTGAACCGTTATAAAATAGCCATCAACGATAAGATGATGGACGACGAAGTGAACCGCATACAACGCCGCTATGGCAAGGTGGAATCTCAGGATACCGTGAACAGCAAGGAAGATGTGATATACAGCACCTTTGAACTGGTGGATGCGGATGGCAACGTGCATGGCGACAAAACAGAAGAAACGCTGTTGCTGGATAAAATGCCTGCCAAACTGCAGGAGCAGCTTATGGGCAAGGCGGCAGGAGCTGTGGTGACTTTCCACCCCGCCGACGTTTGCAGTGCCGAAGAACTGCCTGCATTTATGAAGATGCTGAAGAAAGATGAAGCTCATGCCAATGACAGCTTCACGCTGACGGTGACCAAGGTAGGGTTGCTGGTGCCTGCTGAACTGAATGCAGAATTATATGCACAGGTGTTTCCGAATTCAGAAACCAATGACGAAGCCGAATTCCGCACAAAGATCAAGGCTGAACTGGAAAAGGAATATGCCCGCATAGCCGGCGAGCGCTTGCACAACGAAATGTATGAACTGCTGGTGCACAATACCCCGATCACTTTGCCGGTTGACTTTCTGAAGCGCTGGTTGCGTGAAGGTGGCGAGAAAATGAAAAGCGCCCGCGAAGTAGAAAATGAATTCCCTGGATTTGAGCATCAGCTTCGCTGGCAGCTGATCTCTGACAAGATAATAGCAGACAACAATGTGAATGTTAGCCGCGAGGAAGTGCTGACAGACATCAAGGGCCGTGTGCTTTCCTATTTCGGCATGACGTCTGAAGATGAAGCGCCATGGATGGACAGCTACATTGCCAAGCTGGAGAAAGATGAGAAGATGGCTGATGAAACTTTCCGTCGCCTGCTTACCGACAAAATATTCGCAACGCTGGAGACAAAGTTCAACGTAGAGGAGAAGAATATTGACGAAGAGTCGTTCTTTAAGCTGGCAGATCCGCACGCTGCGCACCACCACCATCATTGATAGTGATCATACACTGAATAAAAGGCGCCCCGGAAATCACGGGGCGCTTTTGTTGTGAGATGCGGTATCGTTGCGCTGGCTATTCTTTGGTTATCTGCATCTCCTGCATGGTGCTGTGCTTGCTGTTGATGCGTAGGGTGTATGTGCCCGGTGCCAGCTTACACTTCATCTTCTCATCGTTATGCCTTACGGTGAGTTGCTTTTTCATTTGCTCCGTACCATTTTTATCTGTGCAGGTGATCGTCAACTCCTGGCCCTTCATGGCGTCCGGAAAATGCAACACTAATTCGTCTTTCACAGGGTTGTCCACTTTTGCCTCAACCTTAATTGCCACGGCAACACCGCCTATCTCCGGATCTTTAGGACTTTTTCCGGTAGTGTTGCTGGTTACCGCGAGTTGTATCATTACCGGGTATTTATTGGAGAACTGGTAGAGTGCCTCTATCACTTCTGCCGGAGCGGAAGTGTTCACGTGTCCGTTGCTATTATTGATGGAAACACCAGTGCGCTGGCCATCGTTGCCGATAGTGCGGTATGAATTGGGTACGTATTTGATGTAGTTAGTTCCCTTTACGATCCAGTCGGACATGAAAATATGATCATACCAGCCCTTGGCGCCGCCTCCTGAGCCGCAGGCATTGGGCACGTTTTCGAATTGGCGGGTGGAAGTGGTAAAGTACCCGGAATAATTCGCATCGTGACCCCAGTTGGCCGGGTATTTCAGTTTGTTATCGGGATTGAACGGCGCATCATAAAAACGGAAGTTTTCGTCTTTATTGAACACGATCTGCTGATACACCGGTTCCTCTGAGCTACGGAGATTAAAATCGCCGATATTGAGCATATTGGGCAACGAAGTGAAATGGGCTTTTAATTGCTCCATTTTCTCGGCTATCTGCCGTCCGCGCACCTCTTCGTTTTCCTTGCCCGATTTGTCATGGTTAAGCGTCAGGTAAAGGAAGGTGGTATCGTGCGTTCGGGCAAGTGCAGGATCTTTGTAATACAGTTTATAGGTGTTGAAGTCTGTGATGTTGGCATAGGATGAGACGATGCTCACGAAGCCCAGCTTGCGTGTGTCATACACCAGCAAGCCAATGTTGTTGGCATGCGACGCGTTGGTGAACGGACAATAAGCATAGCGGCCCGGGTATGCGGCATTGAAGGCATATTGCAGCACTGAGTCGGCAAAGCCATATGGCGCGGTACCCGCCTTATCATCCGGGGTAACCGGTATGGATGCCATTTTTTCCAGGGTGACGATATCCGGGCTGGTGTAGCCAATGATGGTTTTCAGATAGCCATGGTATTTTTCTGTTGGCCCCTGGCACCCGTTGCCGTAGTAGAGCACATTGTAGGTCATTACCCTCAGGGTGTCCGTCTGTGCAAGTGAGCGAACTGTGGTGGCTGTAAGCGCGACCAGCAAAAGTGCTTTTTTCATTTTTATAGCTTTGTGATGATGGAGTGATAGTTTACCTGCTGACCTGTTACCTGTAGCAGATAAGCACCTTTGGGCGCAATGAACGGCACTTGCACGTTATCGGCGCCGGCGGGGATCAATTGATGCAATAGGGTTTTGCCTGCCATGTCGGTGCAGGTAATGACAAGCGGAGTGGTAGCCACTTTGTTAAAGTGGAGGTTGAGATTATTGGCAACTGGGTTTTCGACGTGAATGCCACTTTCGTTGCTGACATCAGTGACACCTACCGGCAAGCCAACGACCAGCCTGGCGAATATGGGGTATTTGTTGGAGAACTGAAATTCGGCTTCGATAACGCTGTCCGGCGCCGCAGTATTGGTTGGCGCATCATTAACGGAGATACCCACGCGATCGCCATCATTGCCGATGGACCTGTATGAATGTGGCACATAGGCGATGCCCGCCGTGCCATTGATGATCGGCGCAGACATGAACATGTGATCGTACCACGACTTGGCGCCGCCGCTGGTGCCGCAGGAATTGGGCACGCTGCCAGACAAGCGCGTTGAAGTAGTGAGATAGGCTGCATAGCTGGACGGGTTGTTGTCCCAGTCCGCGGGATAGGTGAATATGCCTTCGTAAAAAGGAGGATCGTAGAAACGGAACGCAGCATTAGTGGGGGCTACAAGATCCTGGTAGCAATCTTCGCTACTGTTGTGGGTGTTGAAATCGCCCATGTTGATCATGTTGGGCAGTGTGGTGAAGTGGGTAGCCAACTGTGCCATGTAACCATCTATCTGGTCTTGCCGGATCGAAGCATCGCTGGTGCCGCTGCCGGAATTGGTATGATTGAGCGTAACGTACAGAAAGACCGTATCGTGCGTGCTGGCCAGGTCGGCAGCCTTGTAATAAAGCTTGTACGTGTTGAAGTCTGTGATATTGGCGTAAGAAGATATGATAGAAGAAAAACCCAGCTTAGACTGATCGTAAAACAGCATACTGATATTATCGGCGCCGGAGGCATTAGTGAACGGGCAGGCCGCATACCTTGACGGGTATGCAGCATTGAGGGCGAAACGCAGGATGGAATCGCCAAAGCCGGCAGGGGCAGTGCCGGAATTGTCGCCGGGATATGCCGGTATTGCCGCCAATTTTTCCAGGCCTATTACGTCCGGGTTGGCATAGCCGACAATAGTGCGCAGATAGCCATGAAGCGTGCTGTGCGGCGCCTGGCATGGAGGTGTATCTCCATAGTACAGTACATTATATGCCATTGCCCGAAGTGTATCCACCTGGGCAATGACATTTGTCATAAAAAATGACGCAAAAAAAGATGCAATAATTTTTTTATTCAATAGCAGGATTTCATTTTATGGCTTTCTGACACCCAGCAGGCTTACATTATCGAAACGATCGTTGCCGCTTGTGCCGGTGTTATTGTTGTCAAACCTGATCTTTACTGCAAATTTTGGATTATTGTTCACCGCTGCATCGGAAGAGAAATTGAATGAATGTACGGCAAAGGTAATATCTACATTGTATTGGTACTGAGTAGACGGAGAAGCAGTTGTAACCCAATTTACGCCATCAGTTGTATAAGACACATCGTTCAGTGTGCTGCCGCTTGTGGTAGAAGATGCTTCTTCCGCATAGCTCAGTATAACGCTGTCATAACCTGTTGTTGGCATATAAAATACCAGAGAGTCTGATGGGTTGCGAACACGCAAACATGTTCCTGAATCGAAGGTGCCGTAAAGGTTAAGAGATGACCCAGTCGTAAAATCAATATAGCTGGAGAAATAGTTGAAATATGCAGTATGGCCTGACACTGCGAAATCTGGTTTCCTGTTTGAAGAGTCCTGGCCATTGAAGCTCCAGAAATACATAAGCGTATCGCCTGCTGGTACTACAACCGGCGGCGTTACTGAGATTGGCTGTACGCGATCCTTAACGCAAGATGCGAATGCCGCAATAAGGATTACAATGATGAAAGAAAGCTTTTTCATATACTGAAGTATGTTTGAGTTTTTTTATTAAATGAATGGTTTGATTAGAAAACAACCTGGTACCCTACACGGATCTGGCCGGTATATTTCAACGGGTCAGATGTTTTGTCTTCGAGGGTTGGTACGTAATATTCAATTTTTGCAACAGAATTAAAACCGCTTACTTTGTAGGCATAGCCGATAGTAAGCCACTCTTCATGACCAGCGATCAGGTCGTTGGGATTGAGGCTCTGATAGCCCACAGAAAGAACTGATTTCCACTTTTCGTAATCGTAGTTTAGATCCGTGATGAAGCCGCCAGCATTCACTTTACCGCCATTCACGGCTGCTGTAGTTCCTTCAAAGATCGGGTCGTTTGCGGAAGCCGGTTTCAGATTCACAACATCGCGCTCGAAAGTAGCTGAAAGCCCCTTAAATTTAACGATCGCATCTATACCATATACGGTTGTCTTGCCATTGATCAGCGACAGACCATAAGTGCCCAGCGCATCGGGATATTGAGAGATAGAAGAGCCGGTTGGCTGCGTTTTGTCTTTGTAGCGGATATTGGCACCGATGCGGAAATGAGGTGTCGGAGTATTCTCCTCGTCTATTTCGTTATAGTTCATTTTGCCGGGGAAAGAGAACTCAGCCCTGGCAACATATTCGAACCTTCCGCTTTCGTCATTGCCATATTCAAAGAAGGTCTCGCCCATGCCGCTGTATGCGCCTGCGTAGAGGTTGATCATATTTTTCAGCAGGCGTGCATTGAGGGTAAGGCCGATGTCCCTGCGGGAGAAATAGTCGCCGCCGGTAAGGCCCGGGTGGCTCCAGAATGGCGTTTCGTGCTCGTGCATGATGCTGCTCTGGGAGAAAGGCACCTTATCATAACCCAGCTTGATCTTTACCGGGAAACCATTGTATTGAATATACGCCGCTTTAAAGCCTGGGCTGGTAGGCGCCGCAGTGTTCTGCGTGGCTGCAGCAGTTACCATATCCACAAGGCTGTAGTGCACTTCGTAAGTGAACTTGCTTGCCATGTTACCAATGATATCCAGATCCATGTCCTTTACATCGAAGCCATTGTGCTTGAGGTTGGTCTCGCCTGATTTCAGGAAGCGGTTCTCGTAATAGAACGACATCCTTCCACCCAATTCCAGGGTGTTCTTGTCGGAGCTGATGGTGAACGCCGACGGGTTATCAGTGAATTCGGAAAATTCTGACTGACCGTAGGATGCAGTGGCTGCGGTAATAGCCAAGGCAGAAAAAAGCACTAGTTTTTTCATTTGCTGGATCGTTTTATGATTGGTAGATGATTGAAGAAATAAAGTCGCTGCAGGTCGTCAGAAGTAATGAGCACGTTCCCGTCCGCATCAAAAGCAATGCCCTCGGGGTTGTATGCGTTAATGTGGTATGCCTCAATGATATTGTATGTATTGGGGTCGCATTTGAAAATGGTTGCGTCCTTGCCGCCAATAATGTAGACGAAGCCATCGTGCCACCGGGCGCCCGACACATCGCGTGTGTAGCGGAAGGGATAACGGTCCAGCTCCTTAAAATTTTCGTCGAACTCTATAATGGTCGCGGGAGCTTCAGCGATCAGCACAAAGCATTTTTTTGCCTGGTTGTAAAAGATGGACTCAAAAGCCTTGTTGGCCGCACCACTCCATGACACCCGGGAGGTCTTTAACAGTGACAGATCACTTTTGCGGTACTTATAGATGTGGCGGGGCGTTTCGTCGGACACATAGACGAAGCTGTCAGTGACCTCTACACCTTCAAAGTCCTGTCCTTCCTCAGGCGCCTTTCGGATTATTGTGCCATCGTGCCGGCACTCAAACAGCATACCATGGTCGCTGACTATATAATAACTACCGGTTTGTGCATCAAATACAATGTCGGATGGCTCGGGTATTTTTTTCAGCGAGCGGAAACTGTCACATTTAATAGTAGCCGAAGGGATACTTTTTTTGTGACCAAAGGAACACAAGCTAATAGCCAGGGGGCATAAGGCAATAAAAAAGAGAACCTTTACATTTTTTGCCATTGCGTAACCGGTTGGCCTACAAATATTAGTTGGATTTATTTTAGGTTGCAAAGGTGATTTCGCACTGTTACGAAATTGTTACGACAAGATTGCCGCTGAATTAATAAATAGTTAGCTCACCTGTTTGCCAGGTGAGCACCCAAAGCCCCGCCTACGTCCGGCCTAACCCGTATATTTGAGTGTGGCTTTATTTTTCAGATATATATTACTGGCCGTGCTGCTGTTTGGCATTTTCCCGGCCGGTGCACATGATCAGCATGAACTGAACAGCGGATGGCTGTGCAAACGCGCCAACGAGGTAAGATCAAGTGGAGAGGAGCTGTCAGGCTCAGGTGAGCCGCTTGTGGGCTGGCTACCAGCCACAGTGCCTGGCACGGTGCTCACCACACTGCTGAACAACAAGCTTGTTCCTGATCCCTTTATCGGGGACAACAACAAACAGATACCAGACGTATACAAAACGGGTAGGGACTACTATACCTATTGGTTCGTGAATGACCTGAAAGAAGCCCCGCCGGCAAAGGGGGAACATGTGTACCTGTATTTCCGGGGTGTCAACTACTACTACGATGTTTTTCTGAATGGGCACAAGCTCGGGGACAAACCCGATACCGGCATGTTCCTTACCAGCAGCTTTGACATAAGCCCCTACCTGAACAGATCCGGAAATAATCGGCTGGCGGTCATCGTGTATCCACCCGATCCTGTTGGCGATCCGAATGGCGGCCAGGGCGGCGATGGCATGATAGCCCACAGCATTACCAGCCAATATACGGCTGGCTGGGACTGGATCCAGCCCATCCACGACCGTAATACCGGTATCTGGGATAAGGTGTTTGTTCGCCGCAGTGGCCCTGCACACCTGGAGCACACGCATGTGGTGACGAGGGTAGGCGGTAAGCGCACGGTAGAGGGTAAGCAGCGGCCTGCATATATAGATGTAACAACCGAAGTGGAGAACCCCTCTGAGTCTGCAACCATTAAGGCAACAGTGCAATGCGAGATAGCGGGCAAAAAATATTATGCGCCCGTAACGCTGGAACCAGGCACTTTGCAGGAAGTATCTATACCCGATATTCAGATAGACGACCCTAAACTCTGGTGGCCGAACGGCTATGGCCCTCAGTATCTATACCCGATGAAGATGACGTTGCTTGTGGACAAGAAGCCGGTGGACGATGACGAGGTGAATGTGGGCATCAGGCAGATAGCAGCGGTATGGAACAAGCACACCAACAGCAGGGAGATACATGTGAATGGTCAGGGGATATTTATAAAAGGAGGCAATTGGATAGTACCCGATGCCATGCTGCGGATGAATGCGCAACGCTATGACGACGAAGTGCGCATGCACCGCGATGCAAACCTGAACCTGATACGCGTATGGGGTGGTGGCATAACGGAGCGGCCGGAGTTTTATGATGCCTGCGATAAATATGGCCTGCTGGTGATGCAGGATCTTTGGATGTCGGGCGATTGCAATGGACGCTGGGACGACCCCATGAAAAAGGAGGACAGCAATACGCGCAAGCAATATCCGGATGATCATGCGCTGTTCCTGGCATCTGCTGCCGACCAGATCATGCAGTTGCGCAACCACCCGTCGCTGGCCCTGTGGTGCGGTGGAAACGAGATAGCGCCGCCCGCAGATATTCTGAAGCCACTGAAAGACAGTATTTTGCCTGCGCTGGACAGCACCCGGTTCTTCTTCACATTCTCTAACGACGATAGCATGTCGCTGCACGGCGGCGACGGGCCGTATGTGATACAGGACGACCGTTATTTCTGGGATCATCAGTCATACCCATTCAATTCCGAGATAGGCTCGGTGGGCCTGTGCGACCTGGAATCGCTGGAGCGGGTGATACCTAAACAAAACCTGGTTGCGCCTTACTACTCGCAACAGACGCACAAGTGGGTAGTAGATACTATGTGGCAATACCATAAGTATGAGGGTTATGACTCTGTAATAGAGCGGTATGGTCATGCGAAGAGCATAAAGGATTTTACGATGAAGGCACAGTTGGTGAACTATAACCAATATCGTGCACTGATGGAGGGCGCTTCGTCACGCATGTGGGACTGGTACACCGGCATCATCATCTGGAAGACCCAGAATCCGTGGAGCTGCCTGAAAGGCCAGCTTTATGATTGCTACCTGGACGAAAATGCCAGCCTTTATGGTGTGATGGCAGGCGCAAAACCATTGCATGTTTTTTATGACACCAAGGGGCACCATGTGGCAACGGTGAATAACAGGTTTGCGCCTGCGCCCAAAATGGAACTGACAGTAAAGCTATACACACCGCATGGTGAGGAATTGCCGCTGGTTAAAAAACCCGTACAAGGCCCCGGAACCCGCGTGGTGGGCTGGAAGAACCTGGGCAAGACACCCGATTCTGTTTGTGCTGCCCAGGGCGGATTTCTATACCTCACACTCACTGATTCAGGCACCACCGATATTATTGATCAGAATTTTTACTGGCTTCCGGATAAAGACGGAAGCTATGCTGCGCTATGCGATATGCCGAATGCAAAAGTGACGATAGCGGCAAAAGCCATAGCGGCCGATTCTATAGAAGTTACAGTGAGTGACCCGCACGGCAGTCCGCTGGCATTCTTCTGCAGGGTAGCGCTTGAGGACCAGGCGGGTAAGCGCATATTGCCGGCGTTTTACAGCAACAACTATATATCCGTAGTGCCAGGGCAGGAGCAAAAGATCATGGTGAGTTACCGGCCACAGCCAGGCGTGCAGCCGCGCATAAGTATTGAGGGAATGAATGTGGAGAAGGTGTATGCCTCAATCGAAGCTTCGAAATAGATCAATATTCCTCCTTTACCGCCTGCTCCACTGCCTTATATAAGTCTTGATAGGAGCCGCCTTGGGCCACGAGCTCGTCATGAGAGCCGCGCTCGGTGATCACGCCGTGATCCATAACAATGATCTGGTCGGCTTTGCGAATGGTGGAAAGCCGGTGTGCGATCACAATTGAGGTACGCCCCTTAATGAGCGTATCGATGGCATTTTGAATCAGTATCTCACTTTCGCTGTCAACCGAAGATGTGGCTTCATCAAGGATCAGGATGGACGGATCGTATAGCAATGCACGGGCAAAAGAAAGTAATTGGCGCTGGCCCTGCGAAAGCGTGTTCCCGCGCTCCATCACATCAAAATCATAGCCGCCCGGCAGGCGCATAATGAAATTGTGGATGTCCAGCATTTTACAAACCTCCACTACCTTCTCGCGCGCAATACTATCATTGCGGAGCGTGATATTATCGAAGATGGTACCTGAAAAGAGGAACACGTCCTGCAGCACGATGCCGATATGAGCGCGCAGCGCAAATACGTCATAGTCTTTCAGATCAACGCCATCTATCAGAATGTTGCCGCTTTCAATTTCATAAAGCCGGTTAAGTATGCTGATGATCGACGTTTTACCGGCGCCTGTATGGCCCACAACCGCAAGGGTCTTGCCGGCGGGGACGGTGAATGAAATACCTTTCAGCACCGGAGTGCCTGGCTTATAGGCAAAGTGAACGTCCTTAAATTCAACCTGACCGTGTATGTTGTCAGGAGCTACACTTCCGTTATCCGATAGGTAGTCCTCACTATCCAGCACGGTAAACACGCGCTCGCCTGCCACAACCCCCATCTGTAGCGTATTGAACTTATCGGCCAGCATACGGAGCGGGCGGAAAAGCAGGTTCAGGTACATGACAAAGGAGATGACCACCCCAACGCTCGACTGGAAATGCAGAATGCGTACAGAAGCATACCATACCAGCAACCCGGTAGAGATGGCGAGGATGATCTCCACCACCGGGAAGAAAACCGAGTAAGCAAAGATGCTTTTGATATTGGCATTGCGGTGCTCTTTATTGATCACCCGGAATTTGGCAGATTCGCGTTGCTCAGCAGCAAACACCTGCACTATATACATGCCCGAGAGATGCTCCTGCACGAACACATTGAGCGCAGCCACGGCATTGCGCACTATCTGGAACCATTTCTTTACGTTCTCCTTGAAAATATACGTGGCAATGATGAGCAGCGGAAAAACAGACAGGCAAACCAGTGTCAGCCGCCAGTCTATGAACAGCATAGCGCCAATGATGGCAATGATCGTAAGCACATCTGCCAGTATGGGTATGAGCCCTTCTGAAAAAACATCGTTGATGGACTCGATATCGTTGATGGTGCGGGTGGTAAGTGTGCCGATGGGCGTATTATCGTAGTAGCGGATATTCTGATAGAGGATCTTTTTGAACACTGTTTTCCGGAGATCGGCCACAACGGTCTGCCCCAGCCAGTTAACGCGGTAAAGCATCCAGAACCGCAAAAAGCTTTCCAACAGCAAAATGCCGAACTGTGCCACCGTGATCCAGATCAGCGCGTGCATCATTTGCTTGTGTATATATTCATCTACCGAACGCTGAATGATGAGCGGGCGGATGACCGCAACAAATGCCAGCAACACCGACAGCAAAATGGCAAAATAAAGCGTGCGGCTGTATGGCTTCGTGAACGACAGCAGTCTGCGCAGCAGGCGGAAATCAATAAACTTGCTTTTTTTCTTCTCCACTTTATTCTGTCTCACTTGCCTGCATCAGGTAAGCTTTTATAAAATCGTCTATCTCCCCATCCATCACCGGCTGCACATTGCCTACTTCATAGTCGGTGCGGTGGTCCTTGATCATTTTATAAGGGTGGAATACGTATGAACGTATCTGTGAGCCCCACTCTATTTTCTTTTTGTTGGCATTGGTAGCGTTCAGTATTTCCTGGCGCTTGCGCAGCTCCTCTTCATAAAGGCGGCTTTTCAGCATGGTCATGGCCTTTTCCCTGTTCTCGCCCTGTGTGCGGGCTATCTGGCATTCAATGATGATACCGGTAGGTATGTGCTTCAGGCGCACCGCAGTTTCCACCTTGTTCACGTTCTGCCCGCCCGAACCGCCTGAGCGGAAGAAGGCCCATTCCAGGTCTGATGGGTTCACCTGTATATCTATAGTGTCGTCTATAAGCGGGTAAACGAATACGGAGGCAAAAGACGTGTGTCTGCGGGCGTTCGAGTCGAACGGGGAAATGCGCACCAGGCGGTGTACGCCGCTCTCTGCCTTCAGCAGGCCGTATGAGAATTCGCCGTCAAACTCCAGCGTTGCCTGCTTGATTCCGGCGCCATCACCATACTGCACATCTATTTCACTCACCTTCCACCCTTGCTTTTCGCCATACATCCGATACATGCGCATCAGCATCTCTGCCCAGTCCTGGCTTTCCGTGCCACCTGCACCACTGTTAATGACCAGCATGGCCGGCATTTCGTCCTCCGGTTTATCCAGCGTCGATTTGAATTCCAGCTCATCCAGCTCTTTTATAGCGTGGTCATAAGCTGCCTTCGCCTCATCTTCCTGCGCTTCGCCCTCCTTCCAGAAATCAAATATCACGGCAAAGTCCTCTACTGCCGAGCCGACGCGGGTATAGAAATCGGTCCAGTATTTATTGATCTTTATTTCTTTCAATATGCCGGTAGCGCGGGTATTATCGTCCCAGAAACCGGGTGACAGGGTAAGCTGGCGGTCATTCTCCAATTTTACCAGCTTATCTTCTATATTCAGAAAGCGATGCAGGTGCTGTATTCGGCCACGCATTTCTTTCAGTTGTTCTTGAGTCATTGTCGTGCAAAGTTAAGGTTTGAGTGAGTGCAGAATTTATAAGGAATTGCTATAACATTATTTGAAGGAGGTACCGGAACGAACAAAGGGTGGCACGGAGCCACCCTTCAAACTTTGTATGTCAGTGCGTTCAGGCCTTTGCCTGCTGCATTTTGCTTTCTATGAGCTTCTGGGTAAGGAAATAACCGCCGAAGAGAACAATGCCGCCGATCATATCTGCCGCCAGAGTATTGCGGAAGAATGGGATGGCGTCGATGTATGTTTTTTCAAGCCCGGCAAAAGAATAGCCATTCCAGCCGCCCATGAAGAAACCGAAATTAGAGATAAGGAAGAACAGTGTTGATGCGCCGAAAAGACCAGGCAATACGCTGGTGGCCTTTACATTCTTCAAAGCCAAACCAAGACCTGCCGCAGCTATCAGGGCTATATAAGTGTATTGCTGGCCAGGGTAGAAGCCCGGAGTTGTGGTAAAGAACTGGAAATAAGCATCTGCCAGGAACTGGCCTGCCATAGGTGCCAGGAAGGCGAGCAGCTTACGATCGCGCAGCACGGCGCCGCCAAACAGGCCGATGCCGGCAATGGGCACCAGGTTGGGCATGTGCATACGGGCATTGAGCACGCGGGCAACTGCTGCTATGGCAATGAGGCAGATGGCGATAATGGTATTGATATGTTTGTTTTTCATTTTTTGCTTGTTGTGGAGCACAAAAATAAGGAAGTAAGGGGGAAAACGGAAACCCACCATATCCCCGGTCATGCGGACCTCATGCGCGCCCGTCGATGAAGCCACTAAACCGGCAGGCGATTCCCGAAGCTACCCCCCGAAGCCAGTTTTCCCGGCAGACAAACGGTCGGTTCGCTCACATTAAGAAAATAATAACAATATAACATCCTTCGGAAGACGGGCCACTGACAAAGGTATATATATTTAACTACCTTTGCACCCATTTTCAATTTATTCATGGATCGTAATCAGATTATCGGGTTCTCATTGTTGGCTGTTTTGCTTGCAGGTTACCTGATGTATAATTCACACGAGCAGAAGCTCTACGAAGAGCAACTGCGGATAGACTCGGTAGCCAAGGCGCACAACCGGCCTATTATTGACACAACAAAGAAGCAGCTATCGCCAGAGGCTGTAGCATCCAACGACTCTGCCACGGAGGCATTAAAGCGCTCGCAGCCACCTGCGTATAATGGCACAGCCCAGGATATAGTAGTAGAGAGCAAAAAACTGTCCATCAGGTTCAGCACAAAGGGAGCTCACCCGGTGGCTGCCCAATTGAAGGACTATGTCACTTACGACAAAAAGCCGCTCTTTCTGTTCAATGGCAACGACAATTTCCTGAGCGCCATTCTGCCTATCGATAATGGCAAGGCTACCGGCGACCTCTACTTTACCCCCCAGCAACGCACTGAAAGCAATGGTGACAAGACCATCGACTTTACCGGCGACCTTGGCGGCGGCAAGAAGGTGGATATCATTTACACACTGCCCGCGGACGAGTACATGATGCGTTGTAACATTGTGCTCACGGGTCTTTCGGCCACGGTGCTGCCTGTTAACTGGCAAACGATGGGTCTTAAAACCGAGAAGGATGTAATGTCCCAGCGCGGCGGCGGGGGCACCATCCAGGTTTACTACGGAGACAATAAGAATGATAAGTTCGACTACTTCTCCATGCGCACGGACGAGAAGGCGGCAGATGCCGATTTCTCCACCAACTGGCTGGGTTTCCGCAAACAATATTTTAGCACCGTATTGATAGATGACGATGGCTTTAACAAGCTGCACGTTTCTTATAAAATAGATACCCAAAGCAACAGCAATGTACTGGCGCATACTACTGCGGCACTGCAACTGCCACTCCGCAGCGGGGCGGGTCAGCAAACAGCCTCCCTACGCTGGTACATTGGTCCTAACGATTACAATACGCTCAAATCATACAAAATAGGGCTCGACAATATGGTGCCACTCGGTGTGGGCATCATGTCTTTCGTCAAGTACATCAACAAGTTCGCTATTGTTCCGTTGTTCTACTTCCTGTCCAGCTTCATACCCAATTATGCGCTCATCATTGTGCTCATGACATTGCTGGTGCGCGTGGTGCTCTCCTTCTTCACTTATAAAAGTTACCTCAGCGCTGCTAAAATGCGTGTGCTGAAACCAGAGCTCGATGAACTGCGCGCCCGCATTGGCGACGACCAGCAGAAGATGAGCATGGAGCAGATGAAGCTGTACCGCTCAGCCGGCGTTAACCCTCTTGGTGGCTGCCTGCCCATGGTGTTCCAGATTCCTATTCTGCTTTCTATGTACAACCTGTTCCCGTCATTCATCGAGTTCAGGCAGAAGAGCTTCCTTTGGGCTGATGACCTTTCCACCTACGACAGCATCTTCAACTTTGGTTTCAATATACCTATCTATGGCAACCATATCAGCTTGTTCACGCTGCTGATGACGGCAACCAGTCTCTTCCTGGCAGTTTATAACAGGAATATGACCGCCGGCGCCGACCAGAATAATCCAACCATAAAGTATATGCCATTTGTAATGCCTATCATATTCATGGGCATGTTCAACAACATGGCTGCGGCACTTACGTTCTACTACACCTGCTCCAACCTGCTTACCATGGCGCAGCAGTTCATCATCCAGAAGTACTTCATTGATGAGAAGGCCATCCATGCACAACTGCAGCAGAACCGTAACAAGCCGGCCACCCCATCTAAATGGGCAGCAAGGCTCGAGGAAATGCAGAAAATGCAGGCAGAGCGCGGCAAGATCCAGCCGAGGAAAAAATAACTACGATCGTAAAATAGAAAATGCCCGCCGCACAGCGGGCATTTTCTATTGGTGCCCCCCCCTTATGTTTTTCAGACAGGCGGCCGGTTTTCATCACAATGTGTTGTTTTGACCTCGTGCAAATAAGGGTGCCCATCTGCCGCCCGCTATCCGTCTATTGTATAAATCTATAGCCGGTATTTGCCGCCGCAAATTCCATGTATATTTGTATTAACTGACAACAATATGGAAGTAAAACAACTCTATACGAACTGCCTCAGTGAGGCTGCGTATTTTATCTCCAGCGAGGGCGAGGCAGCCGTAATAGACCCGCTCCGCGATGTGGATACCTATATACAAATGGCAGAAGAACGGGGCGTAAAGATCAAATACATCTTTGAGACGCATTTTCATGCCGACTTTGTGAGCGGACATATAGACCTCTCTAAAAAGACCGGCGCGCCTATAGTTTACGGACCCGATACCAGGGCCGGATTCCCGGTGCATGTGGCTAAGGACGGTGAGGAATTCATGGTGGGCAAGCTGAAAATAAAGGTGTTACATACCCCCGGCCATACACTGGAAAGCACCTGCTACCTGCTGCACAACGAGCAGGGCGAACCGTATTGCGTATTTACCGGCGACACCCTGTTTGTAGGTGATGTGGGCCGCCCGGACCTGTTTAGCGGTAACCTGAGCAAGGAAGACCTGGCCGGCATGATGTATGATTCGCTGAACAGCAAGATAAAGCCGTTGAACGATAACATTATCGTTTACCCGGCACACGGACCGGGCTCGGCATGCGGCAAGAACCTGGGGCCGGACACCTACAGCAACATAGGCGCGCAGAAAGCGACCAACTATGCGCTGCAGAACATGACGAAGGAAGAATTTGTAAAAGCAGTGACCACGGGCCTCAACACCCCTCCTGCTTACTTCCCGCTGAATGCCCGCATCAACAAGGAAGGGTATGAGCCGCTGGATGCCGTTTATGAGAAGGGACTGCAGCCGCTGAGCATTGCCTCGTTCAAAGAAAAGATGCAGGAAGGCGCGTGGATACTGGACACCCGCCCATCTACGGTGTTCACCCAGGGCTTTGTGCCGGAATCAATAAGCATAGGGCTGGATGGCCGCTTTGCAGAATGGGCCGGTACCCTGCTGCCCCTGCAGCAACCGCTGCTGATAGTGGCCGAGGCCGGGAAAGAGAAAGAAAGTGTGACCCGCTTAGCCAGGGTGGGCATAGACAATATACAGGGTTACCTGGACGGTGGCTATGATGCCTGGCAGGGTGCCGGCGAGCAGATAGATATGGTGATAGACATAGAGCCGGACGAATTCCTGATGGATATACCGCACGATAACCGTATGGAGATCATTGATGTGCGCAAACCGGGCGAATTTGAGGCCGGTCATGTGAGGGGCGCCGTAAATGTACCGCTGGATACCCTCACGGACATTGCCCAGATAGCCGCGCTGGAAGATGACAGCAACCTGTATGTGCATTGTGCCGGCGGCTACCGCTCTGTAATTGCCTGCAGCCTTATGAAGCGGCAGGGCCTGCACAACCTGCGCAATGTGCTGGGCGGCTATGGCAAAATAAAGAACGAACCCAAGGCGCCGTTAGTGCTGCCCACAAAGGCCAGTGCTTAACCGCCAATAAGTCAGATACTTAAAAAGGCTGCAACCGTAAGGTGCAGCCTTTTTCAATGATATGGTCAGTTGATCGGTCACATTTTCCATTCATCCACACTGGCGCCCTCGTTCACAGGGATGGCAGTGGGGGCTGCTGCTGCGGTAACGGTCTCGGTATGCTCAGTTACTTCTGCGCCTTCTTCACCATCGTTGTCATGGTTGTAGGCATCGAAATCGAAGTCCGGCATCAGGTCTGTCTTCACATAGTTGATGGTATCGCCCAGTGCAGCCAGAAATTTGTTGAAATCTTCCTTGTACAGGAACATCTTATGGCGGTCGTAGCCGTTATCGTCAAAACGCTTCTTACTCTCGGTGATGGTAATGAAGTAATCGTTACCCTTGGTGGAACGCACGTCGAAGAAGTAGGTCCTTCTTTTTCCCGCCTTTATGCGCTTGCTGTATAAACTCTCGTTGCGGTTGTCGCCACGGTTGTCACCGAAGTTTTTGTTGTCGTACGCCACAGATGCTGTTTTAAGTGAGTAAATATAAACACAAATTTAACGAACGGGTAGAAATATCCAAATAATATTGCTTTAAAGTAATTTTTCTTATTTTAGAAAAGGCCGCGCAACAGGATATTTATCAATTAAATTTAATTTATTATATTTTTTATTTAATTTGAATAGCGGCTAATGATCTGGCTGTTTAGCAGTCGTCATCGTGGCAGGGGAGGGCCACTGATTCCAGTTCTATAGTGGCGTGGTGCACATTCATGTGCTGCAGCTCATGCTTCACGTGGTGCACCAGCTTCATTTTTTCATCGAAGGTGAGGGAATCTTTGAGCACCAGGTGGCCGGTAAAGGCATTTTCGGTGGTGCTGAGGGCCCACACGTGCATGTGGTGCAGGCTTTCCACACCGGGCATTTGTTGCACTTTTTGTTCAATATCGGCCAGGTTCACATTGGCAGGCACGGCATCCAGCGACAGGCGCAGGCTACCCGTGAGCAGCGACCAGGTGCTGATAAGGATGAACACCAGCACCAGCACGCTCACCGCCCCATCCAGCCAATACCAGCCGGTATAGCTGATGATGACCCCGGAAACCACCACGCCCAGCGATACCACCGCATCCGACATCAGGTGCAGGTAGGCGCCGCGGGTATTGAGGTCGTGATCTTTACTGCGGAAGAACAGCAGCGCCGACCCGAAATTGATGACGATGCCTATACCGGCGACTATGGCCATTAGCCCACCCTGCACCGGCTGGGGGTGAAAGATCTTGTCAACCGACTGGTAGCCCAGCATGCCTACTGTGAGCAGCAATATGACTGCGTTGACGAGGGCGGCCAGAATGGTGGTTTTTTTATAGCCGTAGGTGAATTTTTGTGATGCCTTTACCTTGGCTAAGCGAAAGGCCATGAGCGACAGCGCCAGGGCGGCCACATCGGCAAAGTTGTGGCCTGCGTCTGACAGCAGGGCCATGGAGTGGGCGCGGAACCCGGCAAATACCTGCACGGCCACATATAACCCATTGAGTATGATGCCCGCAACAAAGGCAGTGCCCGACACATCGGCCGGGTTGGCATGATGGTGGTGGTGGTGCCCCTCGTGGCTATGATCGTGATCGTGGGAGTGCAAGCGGAGATTTTGTGCAAAGGTAGGAAAAACCCTCTCCTCACCCCAACCCTCTCCCTGGATGGCGAGGGAGATCTGATGTCCACGCTGTCGCGCGGGTGGATTGGAAGGCGGCCTTGCGTTTCGGGTAAAAGCAAATGCTTCGACCAGCTCAATTATTTTCCCGCACAAAAAAATAGCGGCACTTGCGCACCGCTATTCAATATCTTTCTCTGACCTGCTTTACAACTTGATGAGATCATCCGTATTGCCATCGTAAAAATGGTATTCGGTGAGGGCGGAGTTGTTGTCGGCCACTACTTTTATTTTGGCTTTCGTTTCCTTCTGCCATTTTTTTACCATCGATGGTTTCAGCAGGCCGCCCTTGGTGAGGTAGGCCTCCAGTATGGGGTGCACATGCAGCGTAAGGTTGCGGTGCCCCTGGTTAATGAGGTAGCGGAAGTCTTTCTCTATATCATCGGCCAGCAATATGGACGGGCCTATTTTGCCGGTGCCTTTGCAGGTAGGGCATACCTCGGCGGTTGATATATTCAGCTCCGGCCGCAGGCGCTGGCGGGTTATCTGCATCAGCCCGAACTTAGACAGCGGCAGCACCGTGTGGCGTGCCCTGTCGTTGGCCATCACGGCCTCCATAGCATCATACAACTGCTTTTTGTGGTCGGGCAGTTTCATGTCTATGAAGTCGATGATGATGATGCCACCCAGGTCGCGCAGGCGCATCTGGCGGGCTATTTCGGCGGCAGCTTCCAGGTTGGTGGTCAGGGCGTTCTGCTCCTGGCCGGCCTCGGCGTGGCGGGTGCCGCTGTTCACGTCTATCACGTGCAGGGCCTCGGTATGCTCTATAATGAGGTACGAACCGCTGGGCAGGTTCACCGTTTTGCCGAACGATGCCTTTACCTGCTTGGATATGCCATAGGTATCGAATATCGGCTGCTGCACATTGTGGAAGGTAACGATCTCCTGCTGCCCCGGCGATATGCGCTGTATATATTCCCTGGTCTCGGCAAGTATCTTCTTGTCGTTGGTCACCACCTTCTGAAAACTGTCGTTCAGCAGGTCGCGGAGGATAGAAGTGGCCTTGTCCTGCTCGCTGAGAATCATTTGCGGAGCCTTGGCGCCCTTGAGGTTGCGCTGGATGGTCTTCCACATTTTTTCCAGGTCCAGTATATCGGTATGCAGCTCGGCAGTGTTCTTGCCTTCGGCCGCCGTGCGCACGATAACGCCAAAGTTTTTCGGCTTTATGCTTTCCACTATGCGCTGCAGGCGCTTGCGCTCCTCGGCAGAGTGTATCTTTCGGGATATGGCCACCACATCGTTAAAGGGGGTCATTACCACAAAGCGGCCGGGCAGCGAAATTTCGCAGCTCAGGCGCGGGCCCTTGGAGGAGATAGGTTCCTTCAGCACCTGCACCAGTATCTCCGGCTTACCGTTAAATACCTCGGTTATCTTGCCCGATTTTAATATCTCTGCTTCGTTCTTGAAACTGCCAAAGCTTTCGCCCCATTGCGTATTACCGTCAATAGATTGCTTGGTGAACTTTACCAGCGAGCGGAGGTATGGGCTGAGATCTGTATAGTGTAGGAACGCATCTTTCTCATACCCAACATCTACAAACACGGCGTTGAGGCCTGGCATCAGCTTCTTTACCTTACCGAGGTAAAGGTCGCCAACGGCAAACTGGTCTTGCCCGCGCTCGTAATGCAGCTCCACGAGCTTCTTATCCTCGAGCAGGGCAATCTCCACACCCTCGCCGGATGCGTTAATTATCAATTCTTTATTCATTGCACCGTCTTTTTACCTGTCCGTCGGGGGGAAATCGGCAGCAGTGAGTACGGGGGAGCCGGGAACCGGCGCGCACAGTACTGTATCATATGCTTAAAATGATACAACCGCACACCAACGGGGCTTTGGAGCTCGCAGGTGTGCAGTCAACGGCAACAGGACGACCAGGTAGTTAAACCTGATTATTTCTTCTTATGACGGTTCTTCCTGAGGCGCTTCTTGCGCTTGTGAGTAGCAATCTTATGTCTTTTCCTTTTTTTACCGCAAGGCATAGTTTAAAAAATTTATTAGTTACTTTAATGTTTTTATCTTTTCATCAACCTCTTTGCTGAAGCGCGGATCGTTGACGAGTGTTTTGCATTTTTCCAATAGTTCTATGGCTTTCGCCTTATCGCCGAGGCCCTCATAGGCCTGAGCCATAAAGTAAACCGCTTCTTTGTTTTTAGGGTCTGCCTTCAGCACCGTTTCAAACCTTTGAATTGCTTTGTCGAGCTGGCCCGATTGTATGGACAATCTTCCCAGAAGCATATTTGCCGGTATGTCGTCAGGCTTTTGAGCTGTAATGTCGCGCAATATCTGCACTCCCCTCATTGGCTCTCCCGTCCCCTCTATAAAAGCTGTGGCCAGCGCCAGCCTGGTGTCTTCGTTGGCCGGGTCTATCGCTTGCGACTGCTCCAGGCAACTGACCGCCTGGTTGGCCTCCCACACCCTCACGGCGTCGGAAGACTCGCTTTGCATCAGCTCCAAAAAATATTGGCCTGCAAAGGTGAGGTTTTTTTCGGACTTCTCCAACTTTGCTGCTGTAGCGGTAAAATAATTGGCCACAATATGCTGGCCGGCGCGTTCCCAAACGCCGGACAGGCGCATAAAAACAAAGGCCATACGTGAGGAATCACGAATGGCCGATAGTTCATTTTCAATGGTTTTTACCGAATCTGCAGCTGTTTTCGGGAGCTGCGACTTTGACGCGGCGATCAAAGAGTCGAAAGAGGCGGGCTTCATGGTGCCAGGGCCCTGGGAGGCTCCGCCGGCTGCAGGCTGTTTGGCCACAGGCTTGGCAGGCGGAATGGTGTTGCCACCCCAGTATATAAGAGCGGTTAATGCTACTGCTGATGCAATGGTGATGTAATGTGCTGCCTTCAAACGTCAGTTATTTTTGGCGCAAAGGTAGCGAAATCATTACGACAGGGCGGGTGAATGGAGTTTTAGTCGTTCTCAACGAGGTCTGCTTCAGCATGCTCCTTCAGGTCGTGCTTCGATTCTTTCACTGCCTGAACGAACTCTTTAGCAGGTTTGAACGCCGGAATGAAATGCTCCGGAATTTCAACAGCCACGTTCTTTTTGATGTTGCGGCCGATCTTAGCGGCGCGTTTCTTAAGGATAAAGCTGCCAAACCCACGCACATAAACCGGCTCACCTTCAACCAGTGACAATTTCACTTCTTTGAAGAAAGTTTCCAGTGCAACGAGAATATCCACTTTAGGTATCCCGGTCTTTTCGGCTATGCTGCCTACTACATCTGCTTTTCTCATATTGATTTAAATTTTTAGAACAATCACTTAGTTTTCAAAGAGTTTGATAGCGGTACTCAGAATAACCAATTATTAAGCCATTTCTGAAGTTGCCTGTGTAAAGTTACAGAAGCAAAAATTAAACAGGAACATAAAATATTTTATTTAACACCTAAATGCTTAATAATATTGGTTAAAAAAATAAAAAATAATATTATATTATTGACATAAAAATGTAAATATTTGTGTTTTGAGGGCTTTGCATATGTAAGTGCCGGAAGATGTGGAAAATATATTGTGGAAATAATTCCACACATTCAGCATTAAAATACACAGTATTACACAATAGCTTGTGCAATTAGAATAACAATAAAGCGGGAGCGGGTACGGAGGCAGAAGTCTTGGTAGTAGTAAAGCAAAAGGCGTACCAAATTCAGATTACCTTTGCGGCCAAATCGGCAAGTGGAACAGTATAAAAAACGCGCAGTTGCCTGGTGGCTGATAGCCGGGGTGCTGATGATCATCATACAAACACTGCTGGGCGGGGTAACCCGCCTGACGGGGTCGGGATTGTCTATAACCGAATGGAAACCCATAATGGGGGCCATACCACCCATGAATGAGCAGGAATGGAACAAGGCATTTGACGGCTACAAACATATAGGCCAGTATAAGTACATGAACAGCAGCTTTACGCTGCACGATTTTAAACTCATCTTTTTCTGGGAGTGGTTCCACCGGTTGTGGGCGCGCCTGCTGGGAGTGGTTTTCCTGGTTGGTTTTGTTTATTTCCTGGCCAAAAAATATTTTGATCAGAAGATGATAAAGCCTTTCGTCATCCTTTTTATACTGGGTGGCATGCAGGGGTTGATAGGCTGGATAATGGTGGCCAGCGGCCTGAACGATGAGCACCTGTATGTGGATCACATAAAACTGGCCATCCACTTCATCAGCGCCATGATACTGGCCTGCTACACGCTGTGGTTTGCCCTGCAACTGCTGATACCCGAAGAGAAACGCACCGCCAACACAAAGCTTTGGAATTTTACCGCCATACTGATAGCACTGCTTTTTGTGCAACTGACCTATGGCGCTTTTATGGCCGGCCTGAAAGCCGCCATGAGCGCACCTACCTGGCCCACCATCAACGGCACGTGGGCGCCGCGGTCGCTGGCCAATGGCAATTTTGTGAGCGATAAAATAAACGTCCATTTCATACACCGCGGACTGGCCTACCTGCTGGTGGTGCTGCTGCTGATATGGCTGTGGCGGGCCCTGAGAGCCGGCAAGGCAACCTTATTGCGCAAAACTGCCTCGTGGTCGTTTGCGCTGGTGTGCCTGCAGGTGCTGCTGGGTATTATTACTGTAATATCGGCACCCAAAATTGTATTGGGCAAATTCGGAACCTTTGAGGCACTGGCCGAAACGCACCAATTAGTGGCCATGTTTCTGCTGATGTCGCTGGTTGTGAATTTGTATGTGGTGAAGCGGGTCCGTTAAAAGGGCAAATGGTTAACCTATTAACCTTTTACTTCACCAGCTTGTAACTCATCTTTTCCCGGTCGTTGCTTACTTGCAAAATGTACATGCCGCTGGCCAGTTGTGCTGCCGGAATGTTGACGTTGCTGGAATTGGCCTGTTGCTGCCATACTGCCCGGCCAGCCGCATCGGTAAGCAGGAGCGAAGCCCCTGCCGGTACATTGCTTATCTGCCAGTAGTTGGTTGCCGGATTGGGAGCTACTGTTATTGCGGTGCGGTTCACTGCTGCTACATCCAGCGACGGATCGTGTGTGTTGCCGGCCATTTCATAGAGCAGCCAGTAATTCGGATCGAAGGTCACGCCGGTCATCATACGGCCCCAGGTGAAATGATAAAGTTGTGTGGCCTGGTTGTTGAAAATGCGGATGATGGTATCGCCCGTAGAGGAATGTAACTGCAGCTCGGCCGGTGTGTAAAACAGCGGGTCGGATGATGGCATGGAAGTGGTTTGCACCAATTGCACATACACATCCGTACCTGACTGGTTCCAGGTCATGTTATAGATCGGGTACCCCTGCAGGTATGCCCATTGATTGTAGAAGGTATCCATGTTCATGCCATTGATGGTGGCGCCGGCAACGGCTTCAGTTGTATTCTTAAAATCAGAGATCATGCCGGTGCTGTCCGTCATTTGCTGCTGGTAGGTCTTATATACCTGGAAGAATACGCTGTCGTTATTGATCACAAAGCGCAGCATATGCAGCAGGCACGCGCCTTTGTCGTATGACAGGCGGCTGTCGAATATCCGGTTCTCACTCGTGGTGTCATCTACGTAGATGGAACCTCCCGGTTGCGACTTCACATTGGTCTGCCGGTTTTGCATATCGGTGAGCATACTGGCATGGTTGCGAAAGTGATCGATGAACAGGTCCTCATCATAACTCGCAAAACCTTCGTTCATAAAAATGTCAGCCCACGTAGCGCAGGTGACATTGTCGCCAAACCATTGATGGCCAAGTTCGTGCGCTACCAGTGTGCCTTCAAAAAATCCAAGTGTGGTCATGGTCTGGTGTTCCATGCCCCCGCTCAGCGGCGCCATGCAATGTCCATATTTCTCATGCCAGAACGGGTAACGGCCAAAGAGTTGCGAGAAGTAATCTATCGTCATCCCGGTAGAGTCTATCACACTCTCGAACGTGGTGAGTGTAGAAGGGTTGTTGTAAACATAGTTCTGCACCAGCATAGAATCTGTGCTGCCGGTGAAGTGCACATAGTAGGAATGGTCAATATAGTTGGCCACAGCAGCAGATATGAGGTAGTAGTCGATCGGGTAGCGTTCCTTCCATTCATAGCGCACGTGGCTGGAGTCCATAGTGGTGATATTCTGCAACAGGCCGTTGCTGCCCGCTTTAAGACTATCCGGAACGGTGATCCATACATCAGAAGAATCGATCTTGTCGCGCAGCGACTGCTTGCAGGGCCACCACTCAAAAGCATGGTACGATTCGCTGAGCGTGAAGGTGGCATGATTGCCCCAGCTTGGCGAGGCCAGGCTATTCATGCCCAGCGTGCCGAACAATGTGCCGGACGTGGGTGTGCCGTGGTAGTATACCAGTGCTGTGAACATTGTACCGGCTGGCAGTGAAGCTGACAATGTTGCGGTGCGCACATCACCAGTGCCGCTTGCTGTTACCGCGCTGCCATCAATGAACATAGAATCTATGGTGAGCAGAGATGACAGCTCAAACACATAGGCACTCATGGAAGACGCAGTAACAACTGCCGTAGTAGTGGCATTGCCGCTGATGTAGGTGGATGTATTGGTAAGTGCAATATCCAGCTTCACATACTTTACGTCATAGTTGTCCTCTCCCGGGTCTGCCACAGTGGTTTTGCCCGCCAGGTGACTTTTCGTGTGACTGCATTTTGCCGTGGAAATATTTTCCTGGCCAAAGGCCAATTGACTGACTATCAATAATAGAGCAGCCATAGAACTGCTTCTGAAAATATGCATACTGTAAATTTTGTCTAAAGGTAGGTTTTTTGCAATATGTAATTGTCTATCTTTATATAATATGAACGGCACTCGCAGACACCACATACTTTTTGCAAGCAAATCTCTTGCCTGGGCCTTACTGCTCTTCCTGGCGGCAATGGCATTTATCTATTGGGAAGATCTGCATCCGGCAAGTGTGGTGCAGGTGGTTACTGTTACCAACGGCCACGACACATTGAGTTACCCCGTTCACACAATGCCGCCGCATGGCAGCCATGCATAGCTGCAATTTTGGCAGAAGATCTGTGTGGCACAGCTATTGAATGGATGTATATACATTCATTTTTAAAAAAGGAATTTTATGGCAACAACAATATTTCATCCGGCAGATAAAAGAGGCCATGCAGACCATGGGTGGCTGAATGCACATCATTCATTCAGCTTCGCCGGATACTACGACCCGCAAAAAGTACATTTCGGCGCGCTGCGTGTGCTGAATGATGATATCATTGCCGGGGGTATGGGTTTCGGCCGCCATCCGCACGACAATATGGAGATCATCACCATAGCACTGGAAGGGGCATTGGCGCATAAGGACAGCATGGGCCACGAGCAGGTGATATACCCTGATGATGTGCAGGTGATGAGCGCAGGCAGTGGTATTACGCATAGCGAGTATAACCACGACCCGAAGCAACCGGCTAACATTTTGCAAACGTGGATCTTCCCGAATAAGGAAAATGTAAAGCCCCGTTACGATCAGCGGAATTTTGACAGAGCGGGCAGACTGAATCAATTGCAGACGATCGTGTCGCCGATTGACAGGGAAGACGAAGGCATGAAGATACACCAGGACGCATGGATGTACAGGGCAACGCTGGAAGCAGGAAGATCGCTGACGTTGAAAGCACACAGTGCAGACCATGGCTTTTACATCTTCCTGATAGATGGTGCGGTGAACGCAGGCGGCCAGCAACTGGGCAAGCGAGATGCGGTGGGCATTAGCGATGCGGAAACAGTTGACATCAGTTCAACAGCTCAGAGCGAACTGCTGATATTTGAAGTGCCGGTGTAAAATATTTCTATAAAAAGGGAAGGCGCGGAATTTTCCGCGCCTTCCCTTTTTATGTATCTATCTCTAGTTATTGTTGATGAGCGACATCGTCAGCGGATAAGAACTGCCGCCCGATGACGAACCAGATATTACTACTGTATATACCTTGCCACCCACCAGCGTTACGGGGTCCAGTTGCAACGGGCTGGTAGAGCCCGTATATGTCACGCCAATATTGGCACTGGATGATGGCGGCACCTGTGCAAAGGAAGTAACATCGGTAACATTCACGTTAGAATCGATGAGTGCATAATTCACGTAGCATTTGGCTGAAAAGCCATCGGGGCTAAGATTCACAAAACGCACTTTTGCTTCGCCCGATACTGGGGTTACATCATCGGTGGTAAAAACAACAAAGGGACTTGAAACAAAACCTCCTGCAAATGCAGAGTAATGGCTGCCAACCGCCATGCTTTCAGTGCTGGAAGCAAAAGACGTTGTCAGCCCGTCAATCGACATAGCGATGGTCTGCGATCCGCTGGCCACATTCTGGTAGCCGGTATTGCGGCCATAAGTCAGGTTGTTACCATTGCCCATAACGGCGCCGCCTACGGTTGCATCAATGCCAGCCACGCCTACTGTTCCGTTCACTACCATCAGGCTGGCGGTGTTGCTGGGGGTGTCGTTGCTTTTCTTGCAGCAGGATAAGGTCAGTGCAATGAGCGATGCTCCCGCAATATTCAGGAAGGTCTTCATAAATGAGTTTTTTTCTATTCTAAAGATAGATACAAAAACAGCGCCAATATCTGACGGTGGTCAATTTATGATATTATTCAGAAATGCTTCAGCAAGTACAGCAGGGATGTTACTCTTCCTCAGCCTCTTCTTCGGTGTCAGTAGCCAGGGCGTGCCAGAGCATGTCTTTCAGTTCCACCAGGCCCTGGTTGGCCAGCGACGACACAAAGACATGTGGAATATCTGCAGGAAGTGTTTCCGCGATGGCCTCTTTCAGTTCATCATCCAGCATTTCGCTTTTGCTCACTGCAATGATGATCTGCTTGTCCAGCAATTCCGGGTTATACTCTTCCAGCTCATTCATCAGCACCTCAAATTCGCGGCGGTGGTCGTTGCTGTCGGCTGGTATCAGGAATAGCAATACGGAGTTGCGCTCTATATGGCGCAGGAAACGATGCCCGAGTCCCTTGCCCTCTGCCGCACCCTCGATAATGCCCGGCAGATCGGCCATGCAGAACGAACGGTTGTCGCGATAGGAAACTATGCCCAACTGCGGCACCAGCGTAGTGAATGCATAATCAGCGATCTTGGGCTTCGCAGCGCTCATCACCGAAAGCAATGTCGATTTACCGGCATTCGGAAAACCTACAAGGCCCACATCGGCCAGTATTTTCAGTTCAAGTACTTTATATCCTTCTTCACCTTGCTCGCCCGGTTGGCTATGCTCCGGCGCCTGGTTGGTAGCGGTGGCAAAGCTGGCATTGCCCAGTCCGCCACGGCCGCCCGGCAGCCACACTACTTCTTCTCCGTCATGCAGTATCTCCGCCTCAATATCTCCGGTCTCTTCGTTCATGGCCACAGTGCCCAGCGGCACCTCGAGTATCACGTCTTCACCGTCGTGACCGGTGCAGTTGTTCTTGCTGCCGTTCTCGCCGTCCTGTGCAATTACATTCTTATAATAGCGCATGTGCAGCAACGTCCACAGGTTGGAGTTGCCGCGGAGAATGATGTGCCCGCCCCGGCCACCGGTGCCGCCATCGGGCCCCGCCTGCGGGTTGTACTTGGTGCGTGCAAAATGCATGCTGCCTGCGCCGCCCTTGCCCGAGCGGCAGTATATACGGATATGATCTACGAAATTTCCCCGTTCCACTAGGCGACCGGCTGCAGGTATTTATTGATGTGTTTAGACAATAGCTTGAACGTCTCCGGAATGCTGTGATCGCCGGTAATGGTCTCCAGCTTGCCGTGTGCGCCATAGTAGCTGGCCACGGGCTCTGTTTTAGCCCTGTATTCCTTAATGCGTTTTACGATCACTTCCTCATTGTCATCGCTGCGGCCGGATGTTTGTCCCCGGCCTATCAACCTTTTGGTAAGTTCGTCTTCCGGCACGTCAAGTGCCAGCACCAGGTCTATCTTGGTATTCTTGAATTCCAGCAATTTATCCAGTGCCTCGGCCTGCGCACGCGTGCGTGGGAAACCGTCAAACACGAAGCCGCGTGCTTCTGGTTCCTCATCCAGCTTGCTGCTGATCATGCCTATCACTACTTCATCTGGTACCAGCATTCCCTGGTCCATATATTTCTGGGCTTCTACACCCAGCGGGGTGTGGCGCTCTACTTCGCTGCGCAAAAGATCTCCGGTGGAGATATGATTGAGTTTGTAGGTTTTTACGATGTTCTCTGATTGGGTGCCCTTACCGCTGCCCGGAGGGCCAAATAAAACTAAATTGAACATTGACTCTATATATTTGTTCTTTGTGATGCAAAAGTAGGCATTACTGCCGTATTCGCATCTATCTGTAAGTTAAAAGTAATGAACAGGTACGCCGTTCACGCCTGTTTGCCCAGTAATAAGGGCTTTATTTCCACACCATATTGCCGGTATTCGCCGCTGGCAAAGCCGCTGATGTTGCAATTGCCAACTGAATAACGCACTAACCGCAACGTAGGAAAGCCCACTGCTGCGGTCATCCGCCGCACCTGCCGGTTCTTGCCTTCTGTAAGTGTAAGCGCCAGCCAGGAGGTGGGTATGTTCTTCCTGACGCGGATAGGAGGGATGCGTTCAGGTAGTGAGGGTGTTGCAATTTTTTCTGCTTTCGCGGGTAGTGTGCGGTGCGGCCTGCCGTCTATACTGATCGTAACACCTTTTGCCAGGGCTTGCAGTGCATCATCGGTGATCTCGCCCTCTACCTGTACGTAATAAGTTCGTGGATGTGCAAACGAGGGATCGAGCAGGTGGTGCGTCAGGGTCTTGTCGTCAGTCAGCAATAACATGCCTTCGCTATCATGATCGAGCCTGCCTGCAGGATAAACGTCTTTAGGTATGCCTGTAAAGTAGTCCGCCAGGGTTTGCTTGTCTCCCTCTTTCGAGAATTGGCTCATCACCAGGTATGGTTTGTAAAAGACGTAGTAAAGTGGCATGATGTGTCTGGTAATGTTGCCGGAAGAAGGTGATTGAATAGTAGGGACAAAAAAAGTCCGGCGAGGTTGTGGCTGCCGGACTCTATAAAAGATGGGTTAGTAAGTACAATCCCTACACAATATTAAAAAGAATTTCTTCCACTAAAAAATATTTCAAACAAATTTTTGAAGTTTTTTTCAGGATGTTGATAAGATGTTGACAACCTTTTTCTGATCGTCACACACTGTCGCGCATTGTCCTCAGCTAACATGCGGGAAATGTTGGTGTTGTCTGAAAGTATTGACAGTAGCCACTTTCAGGGCATCATTGCTGGTGCAATTACAATGACGATGCTGTGTCTTGTAGAACGCTGCAGGATGCAGAATGTATGCGTTGAGCGCTGATGGGTGCACGAAAAAAATGCACAAAAGAAAATTTTCAGCAAGGAAATTCACACCACCCACGGCATGTATCACCAGTCTTTATCCATCTTCACAGGAATGCCTTTCTCTTTTTTCATCTTGTCCTGAAGCTGCTTTTCCTGCTGTTGCAATGCATTCAACAACTGGTCGGCCTGCTGTTGAGAAAGCTTGCTGGGCTGCCCTTGCGACTGCTGATCTTTATCCTGCGGCTGTTGGTTTTTATTATCCTGGTTCTGCGGCTGGTTTTGTTTGTCCTTATCCTTGTTGTCTTTGTTCTTGTCCTGTTGGTTCTTGTTCTGCTGATTTTGCTTGTCCTGCTTTTTGTCGTTCTTGCCACCACCGCCGTTGTTCTGCTTCTTCAGCATCTCCTGTGCATACGACAAATTATATTTTGCATCGGCGTCCAGCGGGTTGTTGCGAAGTGTATTCTTGTAGGCATTGACCGCGTCTTCCCATTTTTTCTGGGCCATATAGGTGTTGCCAATATTATAGTTGGCGGCAGCTTTGCCTTGCTTGTCTTTAATAGCACCTGCAGTAGCCGCCATCAGCTTGCGGGATGAATCGTATTGTTGCTTCTGGTAGAGTGCGCTGCCCAGGTTGAACAGGCCGGCAGTATTGGTCGGATCTTTTTGAAGAGCTTTTATGTACTCTGCACTTGCTGCGTCATACTTTCCCTCGTTATATAGTTTATTGCCCTGCTGCAAAAGGCTGGTTTGCGCATTGCCGCACAAGGGCAGCGCTGCTATCAGCGCCTGCAGCAATATTGTTCTATGCAGTCCTGCCATTGTTCTTCAATATTTTTGATGATGCGCCCGGCAACAACCATTCCAGCAGCAGCAGCAAGAAGCCTGCCGCAAGGAAGAACTGGAAATAGCTGGTGAAGTCAGAGTACTCTACCGTGCCGAAATTTCTTTGCTCCATTGCGTCGAGGCTGGCTGCAAGCCTTGTTGCCACATCATTTGGGTTTTGCAACAGGTTGTAGGTGCCGTGGCCTTCGCTGGCCAGTGTCCGCAATTCTTCCTCATTCAGTTTGCTGATGACGGGTTGACCGTTATCATCCAGCTTCATGGCTTTGGTGTCCGGATCGGTGAGGGTAGTGCCCTGCGGGGAACCTATGCCCACCGTATGAATGATAACACCTGCCTCAGAGGCTTCCTTTGCTTTCTGGATCGCATGTTCATCGTGGTCTTCGCCATCAGAGATGATGATGAGTGATTTGTATTTGCGCTCCGTTTGCGAGAACGACTGCATGGCCATATCTATAGCATCGCCGATAACAGTGCCCTGCGTCGGCACCATGTCCGGTGATGCATTTTGCACCATCATCTTCAACGTATTATAGTCAACGGTCAGCGGCACCTGCAGGTATGACCGGCCCGCAAACAAAATAAATGCCACACGGTCGTTCTGCATTTTATCGGCCAGCGATAAGATGAGCTGTTTGGCGCGGGTGAGCCTGTTGGGCTGCACATCGGTGGCCAGCATACTCTTGCTCACATCCAGCGCTATTACCACATCCACGCCCTTGCGCTGCACTTTTTCTATTTTGTCTCCGGTCTGCAAATTGGCCCAGCCTATGATGATGACGGCCAGTGCCAGCCCTGCCAGTATGAACTTGAATGTGCTGCGCCCGGCAATGAAGCCCAGCAACTGTTCCTTCACCAGGCGTTCATCGCCCAGCTTCTTCAACCGGGCGCGGCGTGCATATATGGCCGCAATGAACAAGGCGACCAGCACCGGTATCAAAGCCAGTGCATACAAGTGATCTGTTTCCTGGAATCTGAACATAAATGTATATGCGCAAATTTAATGGCCACCCATTATTATGCACTAATAATAAAAAGCGATTTTGATTTTTTTTAACAAGTGCGGGCAATGATACTATCAGGCAGCGGGAGAAGCCACCGGTGCGGTTAGCAGCTCCTTCTTTACAGCCTCTATCCAGGTATTGAAGAGCCTGTCTTCAACAGCGCAGATGTCGGCAGCCAGCGTGCGCCATTCCGGGCGAAAATCTCCGAGCATCCGCTCCATCTCGGCCAGGTGTCCCTCTTCCTCCGCTATTATGGACTTTACGTTCACCTTGCTGAGGTGGCGGGTGAGTGCATCCTGGTATATACCATAGAGCATGTCTGCACGCACTTCAATAGCGTAGGTCACCAGCAGGTAGGCGCCATGCTTCAGCGCGCGGCCGGTAAGCTGCATCTTCTCCTTCAGGTAGCGGCTTGCCTCTACGTCCAGCATATGCAGGTAGTGATGACTTTCGGTGGGCGCCATCAGGTAAGCAAAGGTGTAGTCGGGGCATTGAATGCCGGGCAACTTGCCGATGAGCTTCTTCAGGTAATAGGCATGGCGTGCTTCCTCGGCAGCATGTTTCAGCACTACTATGTCGCTGTGCACAGGGTCTTCGTAGCGGGATATTTTGCGCGCACCCGTATTCTCCATCATGGAGAGACTATTGAGCCAGCGGCCATGCCAGGCATCGTTTGCCACTATCTTATCCGTTATCTCTGCGAGAAGCTGTTGCTGTGTCATCGGCAGCAAATGTATGAAACCATTTTGTTAGCCCGAGATCTACAGGCAGCGGGCCGATTTGCGCTTCTTGCCGATCGCATTCTTCTTTTCCACTTTCTCAATATATTCTGGCGAGAACGGGATCTTGCAGGCTGTGTCGCCTACATCCACCTTCACTTTGCCAATACGTGCACCCATCTCTTTGGCCGGCTGATGCAGCTCCTTTATATAAGAGCCTGTGCAGATAATAAAAGTGTTCATCGCTGCCTTTACACGATTGGTTTTGGTGTGTATGGTCTTTTCCACTTCCTGCATCAGCTTGCTGATCTGCGGAATATCCAGCTTGCTATCGTCTGTAATGGCAATGACGTTGGATATAGTAGCCCAGCCTGTGCTGGCTACCTCATCCTCGCGCGACTTTATCCATTTAAGGCCCATCTTCATGCCCAGGCCGCTCTCTGCAGCTACCCATGCTACCGTGGCTTCGCGCAGTACGGGAGCTGTAGCAGATTCCATCCAGTGTTGCAGATCTTTTTCCGTCATCTTTGCAGGCTCGGCAACAAGGCCTGCCAGGTACATGGCATCGTAGATACCGCTATCGAATAACTGCAGTGAAAGGTCGTAACCGTTCTTTATAGGCTTTGCTATCTTCTTCAGCTCCTCCACTTTTACTCCATACAGTGGCTCCGGAATGTTGTGCTTGAGCAACACTTTTTTTATGGACTCCTGCCCAAGCGACTGGAGTTGCGTCAGTATCTGTTTTGCGGTCATAGTAACAAATATAAATGACTCGGTAATTGATTATAGACTAAAAGATCAATTGCTGTGCCACACAGGCTATACTGCGGTCTATGCAACCAGCGGTTTATTTTTCTTTTTGAGAATGAGTGCCGCTATCAACGACACTATTAGGCCGACGGGAAATATCTCAGCAAAGGTGATCAGCGTAAAAAAGACCGGTTTTTTATAATTCTCCTTCATGGCAGCCATTTCCGCTGTCTGCTTTGCCAGGTCTGCGGCACTGGCACCTGCGGCTTTGGCCTGGGCTATGGTCTGGGCGCTGTATTTGTCCATAAAGTCCGGCAGGAAATATTTATACTCTACTGCCCAAGAGGCTACATAAATAGCCGATGCGATGACCGAAATAATAATACCTATGGTAAACCCTTGTATAAAGGTGATGGCGCCGCCGCTGTGTTTATCGCGGAAGTTCTTAATGGCCACAAATATTAAAGAGAATGCCAGCAGCATGGACGCATAGCCCAGCAGCATACTATGGCTGGCATTGGCGTTTGAAGAGTAGAAAGCCATGCTGACGCCCATGATGGCGCTGACAATGATGCCTGAAATGATACCGGTAGTGATCGCGATCTTTTTCATGATACTTTTTGTTTTTGTGCTGCGAAAGTCGGTTGCGGAATGAAAACTACGCTCATACTTTCGGGTGATTTTAGAGCCATGGGCCTCATTTTCATCAATTTGGGTGAGCTATTCAGGGTATGATCCCCAGTTTGCGGCCGGCATCTACCGCCTGGGTGCGCCGTTTCACATCCAGCTTCATGAAAATATTGGCAGAATGTGTCTTTATTGTGTTTTGAGAAACAAACAGCCGGTCGGCGATCTCCTGGTTGGTGAGGCCTGACGCCATCAGCTCCAGCACTTCCAGTTCCCGGGCACTGATGCCACTTTTATCCAATGTCTTTTTATCTAAGGTAAAACCAGCTGCCGGTGCTGCTGCCGGTTGTGTGATGATCACCTCTTTTTCAACGATCACGGTTTCCACCTTGGGCCGCGTGAGTTTCCTGGTCAGCCAGATACCCAGCAACGTAAACATTACAGCAATGACCCCTATATAAATATCCAGTGCATGGTCGAGCACTAAAAAACGGAACTCAAGCCATTTGAGTAAGAACAGCAGAACAGCAAGCGAACAACCGTAAAGGATGATGTGCCGGTAAGTTGATATGAGCCTGGCCAAGTGCATGAACGAAAATAGTAAGAATTTTTCGCTATTTGTTGAACCGGTCCGGCCAGGGTGCGCCAGAAAAACCGTGAGCACAAACCGCTTATTTTCCGGCAAGCAGGGCATCGTAATCTGCTTCCAGCCGTGCTTTTTTCTTTTCAATATCAAACACGTCCTGTATCCGCTTAAAGCTTGCGTCGCCCATCTGCCTCCTTAGCTGCACGTCTTCAATAAGCCTGGAGATAACTGCAAGACCCTCATCATAGGTCTTTTTGAACCAGGCCTCGCTATTGATGTCGTCCTTAAAATCGTTGACCAGGAAACCGTTAACGCCATCAGCAACGATCTCGGGCATTGCCCACTGCCGGGTCGACACGATCGGCAGGCCGAAACTCATAGCCTCGAGCACAGAATAGCCGAATGATTCAAGGCGGCACAGGTGAACATAGATATCCGTATTGGGCAACACGTCTCTGCGCAGTGCATCGTTTCTCACAGGCCCCATCCGGGCGTTCGGGTCTGCTTTTATTTTGCGCTCTATACCGGGGAAATCAGCCCTGTCGTATGTTTCTTTAGTTATCTCGGGAAAACTTTCCCAGTTGTGGCCCATTGTGCCGGCAATGATCAGCTTTACAGGGTACTTCTGTTTCAGCGCTTCATATATATGGAACAGCACATCGTAACCTTTGCGGATGCTGCCATAGCCGACTGATGTAAGAACAATTTCGTTGGGGTTCGGGGTTTTGATGTGTTGCTTTTCAGGTACCCGAATGGATGGATATAAGACCTCCACCTTAGGGTGCGTATCTGCCAGGTCAGGAGCCGATGACCGGGAGAACATGTAGATCTTCTTTACATTATCGTCGCTCAGCATTTCCGGAGTAGGGCGGTTCTCGGTTTCCGCTACCACTATTTTACCCGGAAAAGGACCCAGTCGGGATGAAGCTGCATCTGCATGGATGAGGCGGGCTTTTTTAAAAATGATCTTTTCGAGCGGGCTGAGCGGCTTGGCCAGGTTCAGGTAAACGAACTTATACCGTTTCATTACCTCGGTCTCAAATACACTGGTATATATAGGGTGGTTCCTGTTATATATGACAATGATCTTCTGCGGGTCATTCAACAGCTTCTTCAGCAGGTAGGATGTCCGCTCAGCATTTTTCTTCAGCGACTTGATCAGTTTCTTCATTTGATTTGCTTCTAAATCATTAGCTACGCCCCTTACTGCTTTCCGTCCGGTAAACGTTGCCGTAGGAAGTCAGGATATCTCTGCTCTTTTTGTAGTTACATAAAAAGAAAAGATTACGGAACCCGAAGGTAAAAAAAATCCGATAACGGCTATGGTAGTGCAATAATGATAATACACGCGGACAGACGCGCGTGCCGGAAGCTGTTATTCACACCCGCCCATGGTCATCAGGCTGCCGCAGGGCGCTGTCCCAGCATTTTCATAAAACGGTAGTGCGACCTGATGGCGACCCCCATATTGGGCAGGCAGTTATAAGTGAGGCCAAATTCCTTGCAGCGGCGCGATACGATGGCGCTGAGTGCGGGATAATGTACGTGGCTGATGCGCGGGAACAGGTGGTGCACAACCTGGAAATTAAGACCCCCTACCAGCCATGAAATGACCTTATTGTCGGGAGCAAAATCGGCCGTTGTCTTTACCTGGTGCACAGCCCACTCGCTTTCAAGGTGCACATCTTCACCGCCGGTGAATTCGAAAGTTGTTTCTTCAATAACGTGCGCCAACTGAAACACCACAGAAAGGGAAAGCCCCAATGCCACATGCATACAGGCAAAGCCTACAGCCCAGGCAGCCCAACCCACAGCATAAACCGGAATGGCCACGTAGAAAACGAGATAAAGCAACTTGCTGACCCAGAAAATGACGTGCTCAGACCTGTCCATATTATGGATAGGTGTGGTGTAGATCCTTTTCTGGAAGTACTTGGATATGTCTATGAGGAAGATCCAGAGGAATGAGCTGATCGCATACACAGGCCACAGGTAAATGTGCTGCAGGCGATGAGCCGGTTTCCACGGTTGTGTATGGCACTGGCGCAGCACCGGGCTCTTGGCAATGTCATCGTCCACACCATCTACGTTGGTATAGGTATGATGGATGATGTTGTGTTTGAGCTTCCACATGAAGGCATTGCCACCCAGCGCATTAAGCGTGAGCCCCAGCAGTTCGTTCACCCATTTGCGGGATGAGTAGCTGCCGTGGCAGGCATCGTGCATGATGTTGAAACCAATACCAGCAAGGCTGAGCCCCAGCAGCACCGATAACGAAATGCCGGAAACAGTATTGTAGCGGCCCGTGAGCAGGAAGATATATGTGCAGATAGATATTATGAGGAAGACAACCGTTTTGATGTACAGCCGCCTGTTACCTGTTTTGCGAAGATTTTGGTCGTGGAAATAGGCATCCACGTCAGCCTTCAGTGCCTTATAGAAGGCCGCATTTTTATTGTTGTAAGTTACCTTAGCCATTACAGTTTGCGACGAACATTGGGGTATCGTCTGTTTATTAACCGGTTACCAATTTAGTTTGCGAGCGCTATGCCCATTTGGTCTTTCAGTTCCGGCAGCCGGGGCGTAGGCAATAACACCTGTACGCGGCAGCTAACCATTACAGTGAGCCAAAACAGCAAAAGCAGAACAAAGTCGAATCGCCTAAAGGTAAGGCTTTATTTCGGCCCGGCCATTGATCGGGGGTCTAACTGTGGTAATTTGGTGTTAACTCGCCTTATTCACGCGTCTACTTGGTCACGAAAAGGTCGTCTAGCATCTGGCGGTTGAAATGTGCACTCACATCGTCATTGAGCCCGTTATAAATGGCGCTGATCGCAATACTTTTTACGGTGCTGGTAATGATACTCACCGCCAGGACGGAGATCACAAATAAAGCGATGCCCAGGTTCTCGTTCACCAGTTCAGAGACCGCAACTGCAATAATGCCCATTACAATGAATGTAACAAATGTGATGATGCCGAGGCTGAAATTGGCCACCAGGCCTTCGCCCCAGCGCTCCTTTACCAGTTGGGCAGAACGTTTTGTGGCGTCTATAGGATTGAGTTGCTCGTAGGCGATCACCGGAACGGCAAAGAATGTGGCTATACTCCATGCAGCGCCAAGGATGCCCACTGCTATCTTGCCCAGGAAGCCCACTTTATCCTGCAGCACACGCAGCAGAAAACCCACCGTTGCCGCGAAGGCAGCCCAGTATAAGGCCAAAGCGGCTGAAACTGAATGAAAGGCCGCGGCTCACGCTGGCATCCTCGCCACGCAGATACAATGTAGTACAATGCACAAGCGCCATGTTGAAGAATGTGATGATGAAGTAGCTGACCATATAAAAAAGGAACAGCATGACATACATATAACGGCCAAGACCTGAAAGGAAGCTATTGCCAAAGTCGGAATCGGAGGAAAAGAAGACGCTCCAGAAAAAGGAAGCAAAAACGGCGATGAGCATGAGGCCCGACAAAATAGGAAAAATGATCAGCGACTTGTTTGCCCCAAGAATGCTGAAAGAATTACGGGTGATCTGCCACCCGCGGCTGAGTCTGGACATAAGGTGTGATTTTTCATAAATGTATAAAAGTTTATCTATTTGTCCAAGGCAACTCAATATGATCTATGGCCGGTAGCACAGATCGAATTACAAACGTAAAGAACGCCATCAGGGTTGGGGTGGATAGGCGTGGTAAAAAGCCAAATTGTTGGTGATTTACTTTATGGACCTCCAAAAAGCTATTTTTGTTTCTATGAAAAAACTGCTGCTACTTCTGCTTTCTTGTTGTGTGTTGGCTCATGCCCATGCCGGCGCTGGTAAAAAGCCGGATGCAAGACAAGTGCGCAAGCATTGGGTGGACAGCGTTTACAATGCGCTGACGCCGGATGAGCGCATCGGGCAACTGTTTATGGTGGCGGCCTATTCCGGCGGCAAAAGCTATAACGAGGAGTTGATCACCCAGCTCATCAACGCACACCAGATAGGTGGGTTGATATTCATGCAGGGTGGCCCCATACGCCAGGCCTTGCTCACCAATAAATACCAGCGCACGGCCCAGGTGCCGCTGCTCATAAGCATGGACGCCGAGTGGGGCATTGGCATGCGGCTGGATAGCGTGCGCAACTTTCCGCGGCAGATGATGATGGGCGCCACAAGAGATACTGCACTGATGGTGCGCATGGGGCTGGCCATAGCACAGCAATGCAAGCGCCTGGGGGTGCACATGGACTTTGCGCCTGATGTGGACGTAAACAATAATCCCGCTAACCCGGTCATCAATTCGCGCTCATTTGGCGAGAACAAGATATGGGTGGCACGGATGGCCATCGCTTACTTACAGGGATTGCAGCAAGGCGGCATCATAGGTTGCGCGAAACACTTTCCGGGGCATGGCGACACCAACGTAGATTCGCATAAAGACCTGCCGCTGATACCCAAGAGCCTGGCTGAACTGGATACGCTGGAACTCTACCCGTTTCGCCAGATGATAGCCGCGGGCGTGCCGAGTGTGATGGTGGCCCACCTGGAGGTGCCTGCGCTGGACACCGCCGCACATGTGCCTACAACACTATCGCGCAATGCTGTGACGGGGTTGCTGAAGGAAAAGCTGGGCTTCAATGGCCTTATTGTCACTGATGCGCTGCAGATGCAGGGAGTAGCTAAATATTTCCCTGCCGGAGAAGCGGACCTGCGTGCATTTGAAGCAGGTAACGACATACTGCTGTTTTCGCAGGATGTGCCAACGGCGATAGCAAAAATAAAAGGCGCTATTGACAGTGGTGTCATCCCGCAGGCTGCGCTGGAAGCCAGCGTGAAGAAGATACTGAATGCCAAATACTATGCCGGTCTCGCCCAGTGGAAAGATATTGACACAACCAACATTACCAATGACCTGAATAAGGATATTGACAACATTCGCATGCAGGCTGCCAGGGAGGCCATTACTTTAGTAAAGGATGATAACCAGGTATTGAACAAGCTGAACGATAACACCAGCATAGCCTACATAGGCATCAACACTGCGAAGCCGGATGTGCTGGCACTGGCACTGCAGGACCGGTTTGCCAACATTAAACCAGTATGCCTGCACAAGGGAATGCCGGACGACTCAGTAAAAGCGGCACTGGTTTCGTTAGATAATTATGATGCTGTGATCGTAGGCATACACGGGCTCAACTTTGCACCCGGCAACAATTATGGGCTCAGCGACGAATTGATGAATGTACTGCAGCAGGTGGCGTGCCGCAGCAATACTATGATGGTGTTGATGGGTAATGCTTATGCGATGCAATACTTCTGCGGGGCACAGTCGGTGTTGGTAGGCTACGAGGATGATAGCCTGAACAACATAGCCGCCGCAGGCGTGCTGCTGAAAAATACGAAAGCCCGCGGCAAGCTGCCCGTAACTGCCTGCATAGATGGCAAGAGTATTTGTCCGGCCCCGGTGAAGATTGCTCCGCCTATCGCACAACCAACTACTTTGGTGCATACGCTTTATCCTGCTGAGGCGGGCGTAATTGACCAGGGCGCACTGGATAAGCTGGACCTGTTCATACAGCGTTGCATAGTGGATGGCGCTTTCCCCGGCTGCCGGGTGCTGGCTGCCAGGGACGGCAAAGTATTCTTCGATAAAGCATTTGGCTACATGGACTATTATAAGGAGCAACCGGTAGATACCAACACCCTTTATGATATGGCAAGTTGCACCAAGATACTGTCTACTACACTTGCCGTTATGCACTTGTATGACGAGGGCAAGATAAGCCTGGATAAGACGCTTGGCGACTACCTGCCCATGACCCGTGGCACTAACAAAGAGGGACTGCTGATAAGGGACGTATTGTTGCACCAGGCCGGACTAAAAAGCTGGATACCTTTTTACAAAGAAACGGTGAATGACAACGGCAAGCTGATGAAATCGGTGTACCATAGAAAGAAAAGCGACGATTACAGCATACAGGTAGCCAACGACCTGTATATGCGCAACGACTATAAGGACACTATGTGGGCCCGAATTTTACAGAGCCCTCTGGATAATAAAGGCAAGAGCGTGTACAGCGACCTGGATTACTATTTCCTGGGTGCTATAGTGGAACAGATTACCGGCATGACGGAAGATAAATATGTGGAGCAGACCTTTTACCAGCCTATGGGCCTGAAACGGATCTGTTACAAACCGATGGGCCGGTTTGATACTACACAGATAGCGCCAACGGAGATCGACCTTTTCTTCCGCCATCAATTGGTACATGGTTATGTGCACGACCCCGGCGCTGCCATGATGGGGGGCGTGGCAGGCCACGCAGGCGTCTTTGCTTCTGCTGAAGACGTGGCGGCCATCTTCCAGATGTTTTTGAATAAGGGTACCTATGCAGGCAAGCGGTATATCAAGGCGTCAACCATCAGCATGTTCACCGCTTACCAGAGCCAACTGAACCACAGGGGCTATGGTTTCGACAAACCATCCACCGATGCAGATGACGGCGGCCCTGCAGGCAGCAGGTGCAGTGCGCAGGCCTATGGCCACCAGGGCTTTACCGGCACCTGTGCATGGGCCGACCCCGCTACCGGTATTGTATTTGTGTTCCTGAGCAACCGTGTTTATCCCTCAGCAGATAACAGCAAGATCAACAAGCTGAATGTACGCACCATGGCACAGGACTATATCTACGAATCCATAGGCATACCGGTGAACCATACCAGGGCAGATGTTTATGGGCAGCAGGTGAAGACGAAGCCGTAATTAAATGTGAGGGAATATAGGAAATGTGATGGCTCTTTTTATTGAGTATGGGTTAGGCTTTCTACCGCTTCAACTTATACTTCACCGCAATAGCCTGTAGCATTTTGTTCACCTCGGCTACGGCGGCTTTTTCATCGCGCAGGTCATTGAGCACGGAGGTCATGTTCTTGCTCATATCCTGCTTAGGTGTGAATTCGGTAAGATTATCAAAATTGGGGTATGTCTCCGCTACCACCGTAGAGCGGGCATCAAGCAACGCAGTTTCTTTGGCCAGTATCTTATCAGTCTCATCATTCTGTTCCAGAGTAGGTATTGCAGATCTGCTGCGGGCAATAAATGCCCCCAGCTCTATACGTATCGGGGTCAATGCCGAATAATTCTTGTCAATTGTGGCTTTGTCCAACTGGTCGTGCCAGGCCGAGGTCAGGATGTCGAGCGTATCATTGATGGCGGTCATTTTGCTGTAAAAGGCCTGTGCGCTGTGCGAGTTCCATCCGCACGAGGAACAGAGAACGACAAACGAAGTGCAAAGAATGATAGCGCTTTTCCGCATATTTAATTTTTTTCTGTGGTTAAAAATACAATTATTTACAGATTGGCTAACACTCGTCACATAGCGCTTTTGAGTTTTTTATATAGTTTTGCAGTCTTCTTTACCTGATTATCGTTTTATATGAAGATATTAGTCTGCATCAGCCAGGTTCCGGATACTACGACCAAGATTGCGTTTGCTGATAATAACACACATTTCAATACACAGGGTGTTACTTTCATCATTAATCCATATGATGAATGGTATGGCCTGGTAAGGGCACTGGAGCTGAAAGAGGCCGGTGCGGCTACTGCCGTGCACCTGGTGACCGTAGGCAAGGCCGATGCCGAGCCGGTGATCCGCAAAGCGCTGGCGCTGGGCGGTGACGAGGCCATTCGTATCGACTGCGACAGCAACGATACCTATATGACTGCGGCGCAGATAGCAGAATTCGCAAAGACAGGCGGCTACGACCTAGTGTTGTGCGGCAAAGAGTCAATCGACTACAACAACGGCAGCGTTGGCGGTATGATAGCTGAGTTGCTGGATATGAATTATGTGGGCTTTGCTGCCAAGATCGACTTTGCAGGTAACACGGCTACGGTGACCCGCGAAATAGACGGCGGCGAAGAAACCGATGCCTGCGATCTGCCACTGGTAGTATCCTGCCAGAAGGGCATGGCGGAAGCACGCATCCCCAACATGCGTGGTATCATGGCTGCGCGCACCAAGCCATTGAAGGTAGTTGCCCCGGCAGCCATCAATGCACTCAGTACTATAGTGGGTTATGAGATGCCGCCTGCAAAGACCGGTGTGAAAATGATAGCCGCCGACAATATGGACGAGCTGGTGAACCTGCTGCACACTGAAGCAAAGGTTATTTAATGTGTAATGGCTCAATAACCTGTTAACCTTTTACCCAATTAACAAATCGACTAATTAACGATATACAATGTCAGTTATAGTTTTAGCGGAACACGCACAAGGAGTTTTTAAGAAGAAATCGCTGGAAGCCGTGCAATATGCTGCGCAGATAGCGAAGGCAATGGGTACCGGCGTCACCGCTATTGCCATGGGCAATGTTGCCGAGGCTGAGATGCAGTCGCTGGGTATGTATGGCGCACAGAAAGTGTTGCACGCTACCGATGCCCGCTTAGACAATTTTAATTCCCGCGCTTACACTAAGGTTTTGGTTGCCGCTGCGCAGCAGGAAGGAGCTAAGGTGATAGTAGGCCTGCACGATACAACAGGCCGCGCCGTGATGCCGCGCGTTGCAGCACGCCTGCAGGCTGGTATGGTTGCAGGAGCCGTGTCTTACCCCGACCTGAGCAATGGTTTTGTAGTTAAGAAGAATGTATTCTCCGGTAAGGCATTTGCTTACGTGAATGTGACCAGTGATATTAAAGTAATAGGACTGATGCCAAACACCTTTGCTGTTGTAAAAGGCGAAGGATCTGCTACCGTTAGTAACTTGTCTGTATCGCTCAGCGATGCCGATTTCTCGGTAAAAGTGCTGCAGGTGAATAAGGCTTCCGGTTCCATTCCCCTGTCGGAAGCGGAACTGGTGGTATCAGGCGGCCGTGGCATGAAGGGCCCTGAGAACTGGTATGTGCTGGAAGACCTGGCCAAAGAGCTGGGGGCAGCAACAGCCTGCAGCCGCCCGGTTGCAGACTCGCACTGGCGCCCGCATGGCGAGCACGTAGGCCAGACAGGCGGCACCATTCGCCCGAACCTGTACATAGCAGTAGGTATCTCCGGCGCCATACAGCACCTGGCAGGGGTAAACGGCTCCAAGACCATCGTTGTTATCAACAAAGACCCCGAAGCGCCGTTCTTCAAAGCCGCAGATTATGGCGTGATCGGCGATGCTATGGAAGTGGTCCCTAAACTCACTGAAGCTGTAAAGAAATTCAAAGCGAGCCATTCATAAGGCGATCTGTCATAGAAACGAAAAGGCTGCCCCAAACGGAGCAGCCTTTTTTATGTGCAGGCTCTGGCAGCGCTTAAAGATACGTCCACCACATATTCCGGTTGGCCATTTTGCCCCAGTCTTTAAAACTGTCTTTTAATGTGCCCATCATCTGGGCCTGGGTCACTTTCTTTCCTTTTTCCGGTATCACAAAATCAGTAGCCGGTGGTGCATCCTGGCTTATTTTGTCCGCTACCCACGTAGTGTGCAGCCGGGGCACGGCCAGCTCCAGTATCATGCCGGGCAGGCCGCCAAACATTTCAGGGCCACCGCTCACAGGTATGTCCTCGGCATAAAAGGCAACCACGACTACCGAGTCGCAGATAGTAGCTACCGCCTTGTGGCATGGGTGCCCTGCTATATTGCGGATCTCCTCTTTCTCCTTCCATTGCAGGTGGTGTGTGCTGTCTTCCACCAGGAATTTCTGCTCATAGACCGATTTCTGGGATTTTACTGTTCCTTTTGTTACATCGGTATATACGGTGTTTTCAGTAGCGGGCCCGTTGCCGAACATCATTTTCATTTGCCCTTCCACCTCACGGCCCGGTTTGTAGCACGTTTTTGATGCATCAAATGCCAGGTCGAAATAAGAGCTGTTGAACTTGGGTATGTTGGCTTTCATCTTTTGCATCCACTCGTTATCGTCCATCTCGTCAAGCTGGGCGTGAACGTTCACTTTTCGCTCATATTCTATTTTGCCACTGAAAATATATTGCGCCCTGCTGCAAAAGCTGGTGGCTATTATTGACATCAGAAAGAATACCTTTTTCATTGTTGTTGTCGTTTAGGATAGTGTTTACTTAATGATCATCATTTGTCCGGTGGGTTGCGGTGCGCCTGCTGGCGTATGACTGAAATTCCAGATCAGGTTGAGCAAGCCATAGCGGCGGATGGTGCTGTAGCTATCCTGAGTGATGATGCCGTTTGATGCATTGCGACTGAATCCGATGTTCTGGTTCAGAATGTCGAATACAGATATGCGCGCCTCAAGCTGGCTCTTCTTCAGGAATTTTTTGCCAATGTAGGCGTTCCACTTGACCACGTTGTTGTTAGTGTTAAAAACCGATGTCTGTTGACGGATCATCACATAGACCGATGACCCTACCTCAAATTTCTTAGGAAGCTGGTACGATCCTGAAAAGTCGATATTGAACACATAATAATTGGTGGACAGGTGGCTGATGGACGAATTGTTGTCGTTATAAGTGAATGAAGGGTTGAAGTTGAATTCATACTTATTTTCCTTCTCGTAGTTGATGTAGGGTTGTATGCTGTAGGAATTGTTATTGGAGGTGTTCAGTGTATCGTTCACATAGTTGTGCATGTGGCTGATATTTGAGTTCAATTGAAGGCCAACGAATGCATTTGTCTTCTTGAGCTTCACGCCGCCACCGCCATAAAAGTTGGCGCCATAGTCGCCATTTACATTTACATATTGGGTTGTCGTAATGCCATCGTAGATGTGTTGCGAAGTGCTGATATCGTTCTCGGCATTGTGAAAGCGCCCGGAGAGCCAGATATACCTGCCCGTAAGCACCTTATAATCGTTGAAGTTGATGTTCAGAGAATTGTTGTATTCCTGGGTGAGTTTTGGGTTGCCAATGGTGATATTGAGTGGGTCGGTATTCTGCAGCAATGGCTGTATCTGGCTGATAGATGGCGCGGTGGCCTCACGATCCACGAAAACACGGAGGCTGGTTTGCTTGCTTAGTTTATAGACAAACGACAAGGATGGCAGCAGGTTCAGATACTCCCGGGAAATACCACTGTCGCTCCTGAAGAGATTGTTGCCGTCAAATTTGGTATCCGCAACATCTGCCCCGGCGGAGACCTGTATCTTCTTGGTATTGTACTTGAAATTTAGACCGCCCTTGTTGGTGAGCACGTTGAACTTGTAGTTGCTGCTGTATATTGAATCTACTGTTTCATAGCTACCGGGCGCATCGTAAGAGAGATTTTTGGCAGTACTATTGTCGATCACCGTTGCATACTGGGCTTCCATAAAGACCTTATCCTTGACCAGCGGCTCTGTATATACCGCTTTGCCGGAAAATTTCAGCGAGGTGCTGCTATTGTCTTTCTTTTGGTCGGTTGTGGCGCCAGGCAGGGTAGTATCGCCAACCATTGGGCTGACGGTGGAATTGAGGTAGCCGCTGCTGGAATTACTTTTTTCGTTCTCTTTAACGTCTATTGACAGCGTGCGGCCCTTCTTCGCAAATTTTTTGCGGTAGAGGAGGTCGGCGTTGAGGAACTGCCCCTGCGTAGAACTGGTGATCGTGCGGTTGTTGTAGGAGCTGGTATCAAAACCTGCCATCTGGCTGGTAGTCGTGTACAGCGATCGGGTGTCCATTTGTTTGGTGCCGCCGTCTATGCTGACTTTCAGTGTAGAAGTTGAGTCTAACTTTACATCGAAACTGGCATCCAGCGCGTTTCTCGTACCCTTGCTGAACTGGTGCTTGGTCGTGTTCTGTGTAAGGCCGGCGTTCGTATTGTCCATAATACTATTGCCATCTATTTCCACATCTTGCTGCGCCGTGCGTGCATTCACGGTAATGTGGTCTTTATCCGAGTTCCACTTGTCGGCATAGTGCAACCCGCCCGTCCATACTTTGGGCAGGCCTTCGCCGTTGTATTTGCCGTCCCAGCCACTAAAATCGCTTCCATCGCTGGTATAGGTGGTCATGATGCCGCCATCTTCCGTTATCTCTGTCGTTCCGTTACCTGAAGAATATTTATCGTTATCCTGCCAGCCCAGGCCCACCTTATCCGTGTTAGACATGATACCGAATGCGCTGATCTGCCGCTTGGCCTTAAAGGCGTTGATCATCGCCTGGTCCTGGAAGTAGCCATCTGTGCCGCCGCCGGCGTCCACCTTGCCAAAATATCCTTTCTTTTTGTCGTCCTTCAGTTCCAGGTTAATGGTCTTTGTTTTCTGCCCATCGTCTATGCCGGTAAACTCTGCCTGGTCGCTTTTCTTGTCAAATACCTGCACTTTGTCAACTGCATTGGCCTGCAACCCCTTGGTCACTACTTTGGGGTCGTCCGAGAAAAATTCCTCTCCATCCACCAGCACCTTGGCCACTGTTTCGCCCTGGGCGGTTATCTGGCCGTTCTTATCCACCTGTATGCCGGGCAGCTTTTTCAGCAGGTCCTCCACCGTGGCGTTCTCCTTGGTTTTGAAGCTGTCGGCCATATATTCAGTAGTGTCCCCCTTTATTTTAATGGCCGCATACTGCTTGGTGATCACAAACTCCTGCAACAGGTGTTGTTTAGATACCATGGGCAGTTCGCCAAGGTCGGTCACCGGTTTGCTGATGGTCACTTCATCCACGTAGTCGGCAAATGTGGGAAACGATATCCGCAACACATATTTACCCTCTTTTGATGCGTGGAGCTGAATGTTGCCGTTTTCGTCTGATCGGGTGAAATTTTCGATCACGGAGTCTGAAGATCGTATCAGAACTGCCGAGGCATAATGCAGTTTCGTGACGTTGAGCGTGTCGGTAACGGTGCCCTTGATGGTGTATTGCGCACGTGCATAGCCGCAAATTGCCAGCGAGCATAAAAGCGATAGAACGAGTTGCCTCATGGCGGTCAGAATTAGTGTGTGAGTGGTGTTATTGTGAAACTGAACGAAAAATTAGAATGAATAGTTGATGCAAGAGAAACTGGTAATACATTTTAACTATTTTTAACAAGCGGAGCATTAAACCCGGGCGCTTTTGTCACCCTAACGGGGTTAAGACAGCAACCAATAGCTTTCCCCCTACTTAAACAGGCAGCATTTACGCCGTCTTACATGCTAAGCGCAAGAATCGTACTTTTGCGGTCATTCAATCAACAGATCAACAAAATATATGTCTCGCCATTTATCTATATTAGGCGCAGGCCTCGTAGGCTCGCTGCTGTCCGTTATACTTCGTAAAAAGGGACACGAAGTAAGTATCTATGAACGCCGTCCGGATATGCGCAGCGCGTCTGTTGCGGCCGGGCGTTCCATCAACCTGGCCATGAGCGCACGCGGCTGGAAGGCCCTTGACCTCGCCGGTCTTCGTGCCGACCTGGAATCGATTGCCATACCCATGTATGGCCGGCAACTGCATATGCCTGACGGCACTATGGCATTTCAGCCCTATAGCAAGAATAATGAAGCCATCTATTCCGTAAGCCGCGGCGAGCTGAACAAGAGCCTGATGACACTTGCCGAGCGCAACGGGGTGCAGATACATTTTGAACACCGGTGCCACAAAGTTGATGTTGCCGATAACCGCCTGCATTTTTCAACGCCCGGTGGCAGCGAAAAGACGGTGAATGCCGACCTGCTTTTCGGAGCGGATGGCGCCTTCTCTGCGCTGCGCACGAGTTATACACACATGGACAGGGTTAACTGCGATCAGCATTACCTGGAATATGGATACAAGGAACTGACCATACCGCCCGATGCAGATGGTAATATGGTGATGGAGCGCAACGCGCTGCACATATGGCCACGCGGTAATTATATGATGATCGCGTTGCCCAATACCGACAACACGTTCACTTGCACATTGTTCATGCCTTTTGAAGGTGAGATTTCCTTTTCAAAGCTAAAGACCGAAAAGGACGTAGCCGATTTCTTTGATGCAAAGTTCGCAGATGCAAAAAAGCTGATGCCTACATTGCTTGAAGACTTTTTCGGCAACCCTACGTCTTCTCTTATCACCACACATATTTTCCCATGGCACTATAAAGACAAGAGCGCACTGATAGGTGATGCCGCTCACGCCATAGTGCCATTCTACGGCCAGGGCATGAACGCCGGGTTTGAGGATTGCACGGTGCTGGCGGGACTTATCGATAAGCATAGCAGCGACTGGGACCTTATTCTCAACGAATACGAGCGTTTGCGAAAACCTAATGGCGATGCCGTGGCCCAACTGGCACTGCTCAATTTTGTGGAGATGCGCGATAAAGTTTCGGACCTCGCCTTCCTGGAGCGGAAGAAAATTGAGAAAGAACTGGGTAAGCGATATCCCAAAGAATTTGTTTCCGTTTACGAAATGGTCTCCTTCAGCCATACGCCCTACCATACTGCTATCAGTTGCATAGCCGCGCAGGATGGTTTGCTGCAATGCATTATGCAGGAAGGCGACTTCTTTACCAACATCAACGATAGTGGATTCAATGCCCGTCTCGACAAATGGATGAGCGACTACCACCAGGCGGTACAAAAGCTGACAGCAGTAAATGAGGCCGGCTAAGCGCTGGGTGATGAAACCTGCTGACGAGCAGGTGGTGAACTCGCTCTACGAGTCGCTGCAGGTAAATCCGGTTATCTGCAGGCTGCTGGCCGTGCGCGGTATCCAGGATTTCGAGAGCGCAAAAAAATTCTTCAGGCCCGAGTTGTCGCACCTGCACGATCCCTTTTTGATGAAGGATATGCGGAAAGCAGTGGAGCGCATCTCCGAAGCAATAGAATGGCACGAACGCATTATGGTCTATGGCGACTATGATGTGGATGGCACCACTGCAGTATCGGTCGTCTATTCATTTCTGCGAAAGAACTACAAAGGCGAGCTGACCTATTACCTGCCACATCGCTACCGCGAAGGTTACGGTGTTTCCCGGCAGGGTATTGAATATGCCCGCGACAATGGATATACACTCATCATCACGCTTGACTGCGGTATCAAATCGACAGAGCTGATAGGATATGCGCAGTCTATAGGCATAGACGTCATAGTCTGTGATCACCACTTGCCCGATGGCCAGTTGCCCCCTGCATATGCAGTGCTGAACCCCAAAAGGGCCGATTGCACTTATCCGTATAAAGAGCTCAGCGGTTGCGGCATAGGTTTTAAACTCGTTAGTGCGCTGGCCATGCACTGGAAGCAGCCGCCCGAAAATGTGTATTGCTACCTGGACCTCGTGGCTACCAGCATTGCTGCCGACATAGTGCCGATAGATGGCGAGAACCGGGTGCTGGCGTTTTACGGCATTAAACGCATCAACGATGAGCCCTGTCCGGCTATCGCTGTGCTCAAGGAGCTGGGCGGCGTGCAGCGCACACTCACCGTTTCCGATCTTGTATTTGTCATCGGCCCGCGCATCAATGCCGCCGGCCGCATGGACGATGCACGCAAGGCAGTAGAACTGTTCCTGGAGACGGATGCCGAAAAAATAAAGTCACTTGCCAGTGCAGTGCACTCAGATAATGATGACCGCAAGGAAATAGACCGTAATACAACGGAAGAGGCGCTTGCCATTCTGGGTACTGAAGAATATAACGATGGCCGCCGCTCAACGGTGGTCTATCAGGAGCATTGGCACAAAGGCGTTGTAGGCATAGTAGCCTCGCGGCTCATAGATCACTATTACCGCCCTACTATTGTGCTTACTGCATCTAACGGAAAGGCCAGCGGCTCGGCCCGTTCGGTCTCCGGCTTTAATATTTATGAAGCCATTCATGCCTGCCGCGACCTGCTCGATAACTATGGCGGGCACTTCTATGCTGCAGGCCTCACCCTGGGCATAGATAAGGTGGGCAACTTTATCGAGCGTTTCGAGCAGGTGGTGGCAGATACCATTACAGAAGATCAGCGTTCTCCGGAAGTGCTGATAGATGCAGAACTACCATTGTCGCTGATAAAGCCAGCCATCTACAATCTTATCCGCCAGTTTGAGCCGTTTGGTCCGGCCAATATGAAGCCGGTATTCATTTCGAAAGACCTTACCGATTACCAGGGCAATTCATCGCTGGTCAGGGATTCGCACGTGCGCATCATGGCCCGGCAAAAGGATGGCGCAATTACCGAAGGCATCGCCTTCAACCTTGCCGATAAATTTGACATCATCAAAAGCGGCCGGTTCGATATGGTCTATACCATTGAGGAAAACGAGCATAACGGAAACACCCGCCTGCAGGTACGCGTAATAGACGTAAAAAAGAGTGCTTGATCCCTTTATCAATTGGCGGTGAAAGTAACCGGCGCGCCGGCTACGTTGCTGCCATCTGCCTTGCGCACATAAACCGTAATGGTTTGCGCACCCGGGGTATGGCCCAGTTGCCAGTAACCATAAACATATCCGCCGGCATCGCTGGTAGCAGTGTAGTAAGACATGGCGCCACCTCCGCTGGTAACGGAAAAGTAAACAGGTACGCCGGCTTGCTTATTGCCATTGTTGTCGGTGATGCGCACCACCAATGGTTGTGCAAGGTAATTGCCTTGTGCCCCGGTCTGGTTGTCGCCTGATATTTTCTGCACCTGGTAAGGGGTGGCATAATTAGTTACTGGCGCAGTAAGGACGGTATTGTCGCTGGCAATATTGCCAAAGATGGCAGCATTTTCTGTAATGATCGCCTGGTTTTGAAGCGTGGCGGCAATGTCCCAATCAGAGGTCGTGGTCGATCGGCGGCCTTCGGCAGCAAACGTAAGCGGTACAGTTATCTGCGATGCGGTTTGTCCGTAAAGCCTGATGCGCAGCAGTGCCGTTACAGTACATTGGGTGTTCATCGGCTGTGCGCCCGGTGTCACAGAGGCATTCATGCCCTGGTTGGGAGTAAAGCTTCCGCTATTGGCCCATGCACCGCCGGAGTAATTCTCGATAAGCGCCATGCTGCCATTGCTGGTCAGTGCAAACGTATCGGAGAATGCGCCCGCACTATTGCCGGATACCGAAGCAATGATGGTCACATCGCTGGTAATGACCACTGGTATCGTATCTGCCCATGCTATTGTCCGGAGCGAAGTAAACTGGAGCGTGTCAGTAGCAGAGAAACTGCCTGCGCCGGTGGCCGATGCCTGCAGTATCATGTTTTCCAGTACGCTGGCTTCCGGGCTGCTGATGCTCACCGCGCCCAGCTTGCCATTCGCAAATTGTAATGAATAAGCTGCGCTGCCCGTGAATGTGAGGCTGCCGGATGATGCGGTAAGATCGTTGGTGGTAGTTGAGGCGAGTGGTGTGTGGGCCAGGGTATAGCTGGTGCCGTTGTTGGCGCTGAAAGTTACAGTACCCTGCTGGAAAACGTCTTCCAGGCTTGCCTGCGTTGTTGCCAGCGTGATATATCCTGCGTCATTGGTAGAACTGGTGATCTTCCTCAGGTAGCCGTCGCCCGTAGTGCCGATGATGATGTTCCCGGTCGTCAGGTCTGCGTCGTGCCTGATGGCAGCAAGCGATGGCTTATACAGATATACATAAGTGCCGGCCGCTAACTGGCTGCTACTGGACACCAAAGTATATTGGGTGGTGTCAATGACAATAACATTGTTCTTTACGATCACGGGCCCTGAACCGGAAAGGCCGCTTTGCTTACTTTGTTTGTTGCAGCCGGTCATGAAAAGCGCGCCCGCTGCAAGCACTGCTGCAGAAACAACCGATGTGACGATATGACTTTTTCTCCTGCTCATTACTTAGCCGCGTAAAAACAATGTGGTTAACCTGATGCCGAAACTGAAGATGTGCTCCGATATTCCGTTATTATTAATGAGGTTGGTGACGGTGTATCCGGCAAAAGGCCCCAGTAAAAACGTGCATCCCGGGGTCTTATAGGTAATGCCAGCGCTAACCACCGGTTGCAGTGTGAACGTATTGTAATGCTGGCTGATGTTGAATGTAGTATTGACGCCCTGGTCGCTGTAAACATCATTTACACGCGCCATGATGCCAAGTGTAACGCCAGCCTGTGCATACCAGCGTATGGGATGTTTGCAGCCGGGTTTGTAACGCGTGTCCAGCCGTTGCACCATCAGGGGAACGCCGGCATACCAATAGTGCAGGTTGTCATAGGCAGTCGCGCCAAGGTGATCGGTGGACGAAGCGATGGCATTGTAATTGCGCAATTCCAGGCCGCCGGACACAAGCCAGCGGTGATTGGGATTTTGCACCGGTATTTTATAAGCAAGTTGTGCACCCACGGCCCACGTCAGTCCGAGTGCAGAAGTGGTATTATCTACTTTGCTGATAACATCCGAGCCGCCGAGGTCAGCATAAAGCGCACGGGCATAGCCATGTTTCTTTATCAGGCAGCAATAGTTATCGTTTGCAGGGGAATCAACTTTCGCCGGTTCATCTTTTTCCGGGTCGGCTTCCGGATCTACGTGCAGCATCTGCAGCGTCTCTTTCGACTGTGCCCACGTCCTGTTATTGCACAACAGGCCTGCGCCCGTCAGCAAAATAAGTACCGTGTAACTCCTGATCTTGTGGAAATTGTTCATCAAAATAACAAAAACTGCACAGGGATGCCCCCGGGCTATTATTTATTCATCGCAATAATACCAAATATGCGCTACAAAACACAGCATTTATACATAATTTTTGCCCGAAAGCCACATCCCGCAAGATGTACACGGTATGCGTCACGGGTATTTAGTGCACGGGTATTTAACCATAGTTTTGCTTTTTTGTTTGTCCGCATACCTTATTCAAAGTATCTTTGGCCTGAAATTTGTCTCAACACACTAAAAAAAGTCAATTTTTATGAAATCACTTCGTCTCATTGCTTTGAGCGCGCTCGTAACAGTAGGCGCTTTCACTACGGTACTGTACACTTCTTGTTCAAAAGATGCCTGCTCAGGCGTTACCTGCCAGAATGGGGGTACTTGCAGCGGCGGTAACTGTACCTGCCCTACAGGCTATGAAGGCACCAGTTGCGAAACCAAATCCATCACTAAGTTTGCCAAGACCTGGACTGCCAGTGACAAGGAAACAAGCCCTAAGGATACTGCAGTAGCACTTTATACAGTTGCGGTATCGCAGGGTGCAACAGTGACAGACGCCGTGATACAGCATACATTCACTGATAGCTATTTTAATAACAGCATCAATGCTACTATCAGCGGTAACACCATCACTATTGCCAGCCAGGCTCCTGACAATGATGGCTACTATGTTGCAGGTACTGGTACTTACGACCCAACTACCAGCCAGCTTACATGGACATATACGCTGACAAATACAAATGTTACGCCTAACCAAACACTGAGTTATTCAGGTACATGGCACTAAAATAAACGGAGGATACTTCAATAAAAGAGGGAGCACATCGTGCTCCCTCTTTTGTATTCAGAATTTTCGTGTTTAGCTCAATTAGAATCGGCTTGCCTTCTTGTTGGCGCCCTGTTGCTGCTGTGCAGGAGCAGGAGTGCCATTGAACCTGGAATCCTTCGGGTTGGTTGGCGCCGGAGCCGGTGCAGGCGCTGCTACAGGTGCCGCTGCTGCCGGTGCAGTATTTGTTTTGGTTCCCTCATGTTTGGTGCCGTGTTTCTCGCGGTCCTGCTCCACAGCATTCTTCGCGATCATCTCAGAATCTGCCTTTGCCTTTGCCTGGGCAGCAATGGTAGAGTCGTTCTGGTGCTGGATCTCAGTCTGCTTAGCCGCTTCACCGGCTTTCATTGCAGAGTCCAGTTTGGCCTGGTCGTTGTTGGCGTTGTTATTGTTGCTGCTGCATGATGCCAGTATCAGTGCGCTTCCAGCCATTAACAGAAGTACTTTCTTCATTGTCTCTATGTTTTATTGCACGCAAAAATAGAGTCTTTCCGCTATTCCCGGAAAAATCCTGTAAAACTTTAGTCCGTGAAAAAGACGGTGCACCGCTCCCGGGCGCAGCGGCCGGGCAGTGTTTTTGCCGTCCGGGGCTTTTATTATTTGGATTTTAAACTATCTTAGCGCAAATATTAAGTATGAAGAAAGGCTTAATCTTTAGCCTGCTGGCAGGCTTTGTGATTTTTTTCTCCGGTTGTATCAAGAACGGTACCAACCTGACTATACACCCATACATGACGGCATCGCTGGGCACTTATACATTCAGTGCTGCAACCATCGAGCCATCTCTCTCTAAGCCGCAGCTCAACGACAGCACTACTATACTGACCATCACGGGTGATGAGCCTTCTATCTCCAACAGGGTAGTTATTTACATCACAAAATATAAGGAACTCACAGGCACATTTTCAATTGCCGACGGAGAGGCAGGCGCAGTTTTCTACCACAATGGCATCACCAGCACTGCCACCAGCGGTGTAGTGGCTATCAGCAATGTAGGCGTCAACACCATTACCGGCTACTTCTCTTTCTCTGCGGCAGATGGTACTACTGTTAGCAGCGGCGACTTCGTATGCGGGCGTCCATGGCTCTATTAACGGGCTGCTGATACGAAATGCAGCTTTTTAGCGTTATCTTACATTAGTAAATGAAACGGTGTTCAGCAGTAATATTGTTTATTATGGCTGCGTGGGCTTTTGCATCCTGCAAAAAGAATAGTGGCCCTGCAGATCTGCCCAGCGTGCAGCAGGATAATAACCTGGACACCCTTGTCGGCATGACCGCTACAATTGACAGTAGTAACTGGAGTACCGATTCTGCCCACGGGTATAAAATACACTCCTATACTGATTCCGGAATGGTTGACCTGATGATCACAGCATCACGCACCGCAAACGGCGTTTCATCAACCATTCAGCTTTATATCAGTAAATATGCAGGGGTAGGCACCTATACTATAGACCCGCCTTCAAATACGGCCACGTATTATAATGGCAGCATCCGCCACTTTGCATCAACAGGGCAGGTGGCCGTAACCTCCGACGATCAGTACGGCGTCGTGGGTACATTCCAGTTCGTGGCAGATAGCATTACTGTAACGAACGGGAAATTCAATGTGGCCAGTCCTTAGCCACTACAGCGCTACACACAATCCCCTGATCACCGCCCCCAGCCGGATAGCATCGTAAATACGCGGTTCATCAGCGCCGGTTTCCTTTACTGAATGTTCATGAGAGGTAACGCAGCGTTCGCATCCATTTACCGCTGATATAACGAGACTGATCAACTCAAACAGCCCCTTGCCCATAGCAGGGTTCATCATCACGCTCATGCGCAGGCCAGCCGGCGTTTTTTCATAATATTCCACTCCTGCCATAAAATGCCTGAAGCGATAAAAAACGTTGTTCACATTCATAATGGAAACACATGCGTGCACTTCCGATATTTCATCGTCGGTTGCGCCTTCTTTCTGGCTGAGTGCAGTAAAAGCTTTGATAAGAGCCTCGTGCTTCTCATTCACAGCGACAGAAAGCGCGATCATGAACGATTCTTTTTTCGTCATGTTGCGGCTGCCGAGCATGGCGCCTACGTTCAGCTTCAGATCGCGCAGGTAACGGCTGTTCACAGCGGCCATGCTTTCGAGGCTGGGCGATGTATGCGCAGTATCTATGCCGAAGTCGGCAAAGAGGCTGGCGATGGTCTCATTATCGGTAACAGATGCCATAAAATTGGTTGAATGGTGTAAAAAAAGGTGTGCAAGAGTTGCTGCCTGCACACCAGTATATTTATTATTGTCTGGTAAAATTAATCAGCCAGGGCTGCGGTCAGCGTTTTTTCGCCTTTGTTCCAGTTGCACGGGCACAACTCGTCCGTTTGCAATGCATCCAGCACGCGCAGCACTTCGTCCACATTGCGGCCCACGCTCAGGTCGTTCACACACACCCAACGCACCACGCCTTCCTGGTCTATGATATAAGTAGCACGGTAAGCCACTTTCTCATCAGCGCTCAGTATGCCGAGTTCTTCTGCCAGGCTCTTGCTGGTATCGGCGATCATAGGGAACTTCAGGTCTTTCAGATCCTTGTGGTCATTCCTCCATGCCAGGTGCACAAACTCGCTGTCAGTAGATGCGCCAAGCAGCACCGTATCGCGATCAGTAAAATTGCTGTAGTTCTTGTTGAACTCTGCTATCTCCGTAGGGCACACAAAGGTGAAGTCTTTCGGCCACCAGAACATCACGGTCCACTTCCCTTCAAGATCCTGGTTGCTGATGTGTTTGAACTCTTTTCCTTTCTCCAGTGATACCACTGACTTTTTGCTGAACGCAGGGAACTTCTGCCCTACTGTAACGAATGAATTTGCCATAGTTTGTTTTTGAATTGCAGTGCAAATTTCGCTATTAACGAAGAGATTACGCAGGATTTACGTATTCCGATTGCCAATTAAAAAATAAAAATTTTCAATAGGGCGCCAAATGGCACAGTTGGCTGATGGTCGTCATTGCAGATAAGAAGTAAAAGGCTTATTGATATGATCACATGAGCTATTCGGCTACATTCAGTAAAATGATCGCATTGTCTTTTGGATATGATCGGATACTATCCACAAAAGCTGACATTGCTTTCCTGATGAATATTGAATTTTCTTCAGGAAATGCCCACCAAATACTCAGATCATCATGCTGAGACAAGCGTAAAATGCTATCTGCAATAATATTCAAAAAGATCTCTGTATCTCTTTCGGATAGTTCTGGGAAGCGTTCAAAAACTACGAAGAGGTTGCTTTTTTCTAGCCATGATGGATCAGAAATGCAATCAAGCAGCGCATCCCAGTTATTTCCAAAATAAGAAGGAAAATGCAGTTGTTCGCTCAGTGAAGCTAACAGATCTTGTTTGCCAATAGTTGCTTTTATGGTTACAGCATATGCAGCGTCAGTTGGCACACTATCGCCAGACTTGAAAAAGAGGATATGTGGTTTAATGCCGGGCATTCACCAAAAATATAACCTGCGTTTGTGGTAAATGCGTCCCACAGATTTTAATGTGGGACGCGCTCGCAATAAGCTAATATATCAATATTGGTTACAAACCCACGTCACCCTTCAGGGCCGGGGCTTACATATTTCTCCTGTACTGTCCGCCAACTTCAAACAACGCCTTGGTTATCTGCCCCAGCGAACAATATTTAACGGTCTCCATCAACTCAGCAAAAATGTTCTGGTTGTGAATGGCCACCTGCTGCAGTGTATGCAGCATTTCTGCACCCTTATCGCCGCTGCGTTTCCACAGGTTGTGGGTGGACTGTATCTGGAATTCCTTTTCCTCTGTAGTAGAGCGGATCACCTCGCGGGGTAGAACTGTTGGCGAGCCCTTGCTGCTGAGGAAGGTATTCACGCCGATGATCGGGAACTCGCCCGTATGTTTCAGTGTTTCGTAGTAAAGGCTCTCTTCCTGTATCTTGCCGCGCTGGTACATCGTTTCCATAGCGCCCAGCACGCCGCCGCGCTCTGTAATACGGTCGAACTCTGAAAGCACTGCTTCCTCCACCAGGTCGGTCAGCTCTTCTATGATGAATGAACCTTGTAGCGGGTTTTCGTTCTTGGCCAGCCCCAGCTCTTTGTTGATAATGAGCTGTATAGCCATCGCCCTGCGCACACTTTCTTCGGTCGGCGTGGTTATGGCCTCGTCATAGGCATTCGTGTGCAGCGAATTGCAGTTGTCGTATATAGCATACAGTGCCTGCAGCGTGGTGCGGATATCGTTGAAGTCGATCTCCTGCGCATGCAGCGAGCGGCCCGATGTCTGGATGTGATACTTCAGCATTTGCGAGCGTTCGTTACCACCATATTTCAGCTTCATGGCCTTAGCCCATATGCGGCGGGCCACACGGCCTATCACGCTATATTCAGGGTCAATACCATTACTGAAGAAGAAAGACAGGTTAGGTGCGAACTCATCTATATGCATGCCCCTGCTCAGGTAATACTCCACGAACGTGAAACCGTTGGATATCGTAAATGCCAGTTGCGAAATAGGATTAGCGCCCGCTTCTGCAATGTGGTAGCCGCTGATAGATACCGAGTAAAAATTACGTACGCCCTCGTCAATGAAATATTGCTGCACATCGCCCATCACGCGCAGCGAGAATTCTGTGGAGAAGATGCAGGTGTTCTGCGCCTGGTCTTCTTTAAGTATGTCTGCCTGCACGGTGCCGCGCACAGCCTTCAGCGTATCTGCTTTTATTTTGGCATACACATCTTTTGGCAGCACCTGGTCGCCGGTAACACCCAGCAACATCAGGCCCAGGCCATCATTACCCTGGGGAAGGCCCGCGTTCTCAGTTGATGTAGCAACGCCGGAATGATAGTAAGGACGTTCAATTCCCTTCTCCTTATAAATAGCTGCTATCTTCTTATTTACCTCATCTTCCATGCCGTGCGCTTTTATATACAGCTCGCATTGCTGGTCAATGGCTGCATTCATGAAGAATGCGGTGATGGTTGGCGCAGGCCCATTGATGGTCATGGACACCGACGTCTTGGGGTCGGCAAGGTTAAAGCCGCTATACAATTTCTTGGCATCATCCAGCGTAGCCACGCTCACGCCGGAGTTACCCACCTTGCCATAAATGTCTGGCCTGTGGTCAGGGTCTTGTCCATAAAGCGTAACACTGTCGAAGGCAGTGCTCAGGCGCTTTGCCGGCAGGCCCATGGATACGTAATGGAAGCGTTTGTTGGTGCGCTCAGGTCCGCCCTCTCCGGCAAACATACGGGTAGGGTCTTCGCCCTCCCGCTTGAACGGGTAGATACCCGCTGCATACGGAAACTCGCCGGGGAAGTTCTCTGCCAGCGCCCATTGCAGCACCTCGCCCCATGCCTCAAAGCGCGGCACGGCAACTTTGGGTATCTGCAGGTGCGACAGCGATTCGGTATGCGTCTTTATCTTCAGTTCTTTATCGCGCACTTTGAATACATAGTATTCGTCGGTGTATTGTTTCTTCTTTTCTTCCCAGTGTTCCAGCAGGTGCAGGTTCTTGGGGTCCAGTTCCATGGCTGTTTTGGCATAAACCTCCTGCAGCGTTTTGGTCAGCCTGTCCTTATCATCAGTATTACCGGCCTGCAGCACTTCTATGGTCTTTCTGATGCTGAACAGCTTCTGTGCCACCGCAGCCTGCTCGCGGCCCCACTTATCATAATTGCGGTTGTTCTCCGATATTTCGCTCAGGTAGCGGGTGCGGTTAGGTGGAATGATGTACACCTTCTCGCTCATCTCATCCGTTATCTTGTATTGAGAGTGCAGCGGTGCGCCGGTCATGTCGGCAATGGTGTTCATCAGTGCCTTGTACATAGTGTTGGTGCCCGGGTCGTTGAACTGCGAGGCTATGGTACCAAACACCGGCATATCATCCGGGCTCTTGTCAAACAGCTTGTGGTTGCGCTGGTATTGCTTCTTCACATCGCGCAGGGCATCCATGGCGCCGCGCTTGTCAAATTTGTTCAGCACTACCACGTTGGCAAAGTCCAGCATATCTATCTTCTCCAGTTGCGTGGCAGCGCCATATTCCGGCGTCATCACATACATGCTGGTATTGCAATAGTCGGTTATCTGCGTGTCGCTCTGTCCTATCCCCGATGTTTCCAGTACCACCAGATCATAGTTGGCGGCCTTCAGTATGTCCAGCGCATCCTTAATATATTTAGACACCGCCAGGTTGCTTTGACGGGTGGCCATTGAGCGCATATAAACGCGGCTGTTGCGGATGGCGTTCATGCGGATGCGGTCGCCCAGCAATGCCCCGCCTGTTTTGCGTTTCGACGGGTCAACAGAGATGATGCCTATACGTTTATCCTTAAAGTCCAGCAGGAAACGGCGTACGATCTCGTCCACCAGCGAACTTTTGCCTGCGCCGCCTGTGCCGGTGATCCCCAGCACCGGGGTGTGGGATGTCGCAGCCTTCTCAGCTATTTTCTTCAGCGCGGCCTGTGTCTCCGGTAGGTCGTGGTAATTCTCCGCAGCAGATATCAGCCGGGCTATTGATTTTACATCTCCTTCTTTCAGGTGCCCCACCTCGCCGTTCAACTGGTTGCCTGTCGGGTAGTCGCTTTGCTCCAATAGATCATCTATCATGCCCTGCAGGCCCATTTTGCGGCCATCATCAGGCGAATAGATACGGGTGATGCCATAATCTTCCAGTTCTTTGATCTCCTCCGGCAATATCACACCGCCGCCGCCGCCAAATATCTTTATATGGCCGCAACCTGCATTTTTCAGCAGGTCATACATGTATTTGAAGTATTCGATGTGCCCTCCCTGGTAAGAGGTGATGGCTATCGCATTCGCATCTTCCTGTATGGCGCAATCCACCACTTCCTGCACGCTGCGATCATGCCCCAGGTGTATCACTTCGGCCCCGCTCGACTGCATCACCCTGCGCATGATATTGATCGAAGCGTCGTGGCCGTCAAAAAGAGAGGCAGCAGTAACAATGCGGATTTTATTCTTTGGAGAATAAGACATATTTGTAAAAAATTATTGAAAAGCGCGTAAAGTTACGAAGATTGCCGTGAAGAGGTATGGCGCGCCGCTTTTGCAGTCATAAAAAAGCTCCCCGGGATGGAGAGCTCAGTTCGTTTAACAAAAGGTAAGGTAAATTAGTTGATTGGATAGAGCAGTAAAGTTGACCCTCGCGCCCCGGACAAACAAAAAAGATAGGCCTGTTAACGTTAGAATTGGATTTGATTAAACATCTGTTAACGATTGCGCCCGTTTCCTGCTTCGTTTCATTTTTCAATTTGATATTATTACCGCTATTTCCAGGGACTTCCGGAGCATGGCGTGATAGGGCTGGCAGACATGCGCTATAAAATATCTTCAATATCAGTGTTGATACTGTGAAATTTGAGAGGTTTTATTACTTTTACCATTGAAGAAACCAATCAATGATGAAAAATCTGTTGAAAAACATGCTTTTGGTGTGCCTGCTGACTATCCCTGCGGGCCTGTTTGCACAACAATCCATAAACAGGGCTGATCTGTTGGACAAGACCTGGTATTTTGTGGGTATGAAATGCCCTGACAAAGTTTCCAGCACTTCTGATGGCCACTACATCAAGTATCTCTCTACACTGAAAATGACCGCCCGTAACGCGAATAACATCAATTACGGCACTTACGAGCGCGTTTACCGCGATGTACGCGACAATCCGCGTGAAACAGGCACTTACGCTATTACTACAGACGAAGTGGGCAATGTGGTGCTGACCCTGAAAAAGACAAAGACTGGTGCTACCGCCAAATACACCGTGCCAATGGTTGAAACCAACCACCTTACACTTATCCGTGCCGATGAAGGCGATAAGTGCAACGTGAGCTACGCCATTGCACCTTAATGCTATTTACAGCCGGCTTGCCGGTTCACAAGCCTGCATCGGACCAGTCCTTTGCAGGTTTTTTTTATTGCGAAAGGCCTCTGTTCGCTTTTAGATTTGTTTTTAGTTAATTTGGAGGCGTATTTTATCTGTTTATGAAGCGCGCTGTATTGTTTTTAGGGTTGTCTGCTTTGCTGCATTTTTCAGGCAGCGCACAGCAGTATATGGGGGTGGCCACCGGTAATTACAGCGGGCTCAGCAGCCTGTACCTGAATCCGGCCAACATCGCCGATAATCACGAGCGCATCGTCATTGACCTGTTTGGCATCAATGCCGGGGTGGACAACAGCCTCGGTAAGATCAACACCAGCGGCATCAATAAGTTTGTGAATGGCAGCGATGTCAGTGTCAATGATGTATTCACCTACTCCAACTCCAGCACCTTTAATTTAATGGCGCCGTATGCAGAGGTGAGGGGTCCGGGAATACTCATAGGTATCAGCCGCAAACACAGCATTGCACTTACCACGCGCATCCGCGGCATCAATCAGTTCAACAATTTCGACCGCACGCTCTACCGTACGGTCACAGATTCCACTTATACCAATTCTGGTAACATAGACCTCACTGCACAAAACTTCAACTGGACGGCACATTTGTGGGCCGAAGCAGCGCTTACTTATGGCGCTGTGGTGCTGGAGCGGGGCCGCAGCGAGTTGAAGGCGGGCATAACCCTTCGCTACCTGGGTGGCATCGGCTACCTCGGTCTCAAGGGCCACAACATGGATATTCACTTCGCCAGCGGCCAGGATTCTCTATATGCCCGCAATACCGATATTGAATATGCCAGCAATGTGGTGAACTCTACCGGGGCATTGGGTAACGGACTTTCTAACAACAATATCTTTAACCAATTCTTCGGCTCTAAGTCGGGCAATGGTCTCAGCGTGGATGCCGGCATCATTTATGATTACCTGGAGCCAGGTGCGGCCAAAACGTATGACATGGACGGAAAGACCGGCATCCCCGATCCGGCCGTAAACCGTTACAAGCTGAGGTTGTCTGCATCGGTCGCCGATCTGGGTTACATCAATTACAATGGCGATAATAACTATGTTGCAAATGTGAAGGGCAACGGCACGCTGACCGGTTCCGGCATCATCAATAATGTAAAGGACTTCAGTGATTTTACCGCCTATGCCAAGAGCCAGGGTTTTTCGGCAGATACCGGCAAAACGGCTACCCGGCTGTACATGCCTGCGGCAATGCTGCTGAGTGCCGACTACCACGCCTGGCGCCATGTGTATGTGAATGCTACTTACCTGGCCAACCTCGCTAACCGCCAGGATTATGGCAACTCCTTTTACAACCGCCTTACTGTTACACCTCGCTATGATACACGCTTGTTCAGCATAGCAGTGCCCGTGGGCTACAGTGCATTGGCAAATGATATGAAGGTGGGCCTGGGCATCCGCGTCAGCGGGTTCTACATAGGTACCGACGATATGCTGGTGCTGTTTGGCAGCAAGCAGTATGGCGTAAATATGTATGCCGGCGCATTTGTGCCGCTTTACAGGCACATACCTAAAGACCGCGATGGCGACCATGTGTCTGACAAGAAGGACTGGTGCCCGGATGATATGGGAACCTGGGAACACCATGGCTGCCCGCTGGGTAGCGATAAGGACGAAGATCGCCAGAAGCAGGAAGAGCAGACAGACAGCACCAGGGATTGCCCTTTTGCTGCCGGTCTGGCCGCCCCGCAGGATAATAAAGATGCCGATGGCGACGGCATACCGGATGCTGAAGACGCCTGCCCCAATGTGGCCGGTGTTGCGTCCAACCATGGTTGCCCTGAAACGGGTGTGCCAGCTAAAGCGACCACCGATCTGCGCGCAGCCACCCTGCTGTGGGAAAAAGGCCAGAAACACATCACCCGCGAAGATGCCTTAGTGCTGGATCGTTTTGTGCATCTGCTGAAGGAGTATCCGGGCAAAAAGCTGGTCATCTCTTCATTTACCTATACCAAATGCCTGCAAACGGTGGCGGGCACTTCTGCCAGTCATGCACAAACGGTAGCACGCTACCTGATGGAGCAGGGTATAAAGCCGGAGCAACTTGATGAGCGCAACATATCTTCGCAGCAAAAGCTGGACAATACCGGCAAACACAAAAGCTGGCTGACGCTGGAATTGAAATAAACGTTCATTGTGCGATATAAAAAATGCGGCTCGTTTGAGCCGCATTTTTCTTTAGTAGCGCATCAGCTTGCCAATGGCAGCATCAAGCCTTGCTGATGCAAGAAAATTCTGTTCCAGTTCAATGGCAAATGGCACCGGGGTATCTAAGCTGGCACAACGCACAACAGGCGCATCCAGTTGCTCAAAGCAATTTTCGGAGATCCACGCAGCAATTTCGCCGCCAATGCCACCGGTCAGGCAGTCTTCGTGCAGCACCAGCACCTTGCCTGTGCGGCGCACAGATGCCGCAATAGCCTCGTGGTCCAAAGGCAGCAGTGTGCGCAGGTCCACAATGTCAAAAGATATGTCCGGGTGTTTGGTTGCGTAGTTTGCGGCCCAATGCACGCCCATGCCATAGGTAATGATACTGATGTCCGAGCCTTCGCTCACCTGGCGCGCTTTGCCGATCTCTACCGTGTAGTAATCATCGGGCACCATGCTGCTTACACTGCGGTACAGGCCCTTGTGTTCAAAGAATATCACCGGGTTAGGGTCGTCAAATGCTGCGGTCAGCAGCCCCTTGGCGTCCTCAGGGGTAGAAGGGTATAAAACCTTTAGCCCCGGTGTGTGCACAAACCAGGCCTCGTTGCTCTGCGAGTGGAACGGCCCGGCACCCACACCGGCGCCCGTCGGCATGCGCACCACCACATCGGCATTCTGCCCCCAGCGGTAGTGTATCTTGGCCAGGTTGTTGATGATCTGGTTAAAACCTACAGTAACGAAGTCGGCAAACTGCATTTCCATCATCGCTTTAAAGCCCTTCATGGAAAGGCCCAGCGCCGTGCCCACAATAGCACTTTCGCAAAGGGGGGTATTGCGCACACGCTCCTTGCCAAACTGCTGCATAAAGCCCTCCGTCACCTTGAACGCGCCGCCATATTCGGCAATATCCTGGCCCATCAGCACCAGGTTGGGGTGGCGCTCCATGCTCTGGCGCATGCCATCGCTCAGTGCCTGTATGAATTTCTTTTCGCTGGCTGCACCCGTTGCCGGTTTTATAGCTGCGCCATTGTGTGGTGCATATACATCGGCAACTTCCTCCGCTGTGTTCGGTGTCACCGGTGGCGCGGCAAAGCCCGTTGCCAGCCCTTCTTCAATTTCTTGCTGTATGCCTTCGCGGATGCCCGCTATCTGCGCCTCTGTCAGCACACCCTCATTCAGCAGGTATTGCTCATAGTTGGCAATAGGGTCTTTGCGGCCCCATTCTTCAAAAAGTTCTTTGGGCACATATTTCACGCCGCTGGCCTCTTCGTGGCCGCGCATGCGGAAGGTCATGCACTCTACAAGTATGGGCTTCTGTTCGTTGATGCAATATTGGCGGGCCTCGCTGATGGTCTTATAAACCTCCAGCACATTATTACCGTCAATGGTGATGCCGCGCATGCCATAGCCCGGCGCACGGCTGGCCAGGTTCTCGCAAACGAACTGTTCATTCACCGGTGTGCTCAGGCCATAGCCATTATTCTCTATCACAAATATCACTGGCAGGCCCCACACAGCAGCCACATTCAGGGCTTCGTGAAAGTCGCCCTCGCTGGTGCCGCCATCGCCGCTGAAGGCCAGCGATACTTTATTTTCTTTACGCAGCTTGTGCGCCAGAGCCACGCCGTCTGCAATAGCCAGTTGCGGGCCCAGGTGCGATATCATGCCGCAGATATGGTATTCGTTGGCGCCAAAATGGAAAGAGCGCTCACGCCCCTTGCTAAAGCCATCCTTACGGCCCTGCCACTGCATGAACAGTTTGCCGAACGGCATTTTGCGGGCGGTAAATACACCCAGGTTGCGGTGCAGGGGCATGATGTACTCATCATTATCCAGCGCCAGCGTAGCGCCGATAGAGATAGCCTCCTGGCCTATACCGCTGAACCACTTGCTGATACGACCCTGGCGCAGCAGCACCAGCATCTTCTCTTCTATCATGCGCGGGCGCACCAGCTCGGTATATATACGGATCAGTTGCTCATTACTCAGGCCGCTTTTGTCGAAGTGCATAAGTTCCATTTGCCCGCAAAAATAGCTTTTTATAATGGGGGAAGGAAAGGAGGTATATACTCGTCTAATGAAACTCTTTTGTTACCACAATTGTCCCGACAATATTGTCATTGAACTCGTCCAGTTCACCGGCCGGCACCCACAGTTCATCGTGCATGGCTGCGCCTACGTTCTGAACTTCAAATTTTTCCAGGTAGTCCTTTCTTACGCTGAACATTGTAACGTACCCAGAGCCGGAGGCCGGCACATTCCAGTCGCGAGCTATTTGCATAGCATATTCCTCATTCATTACCGGGTAGAATATCGGCTGATCCGGCAATCTCGGCGGAAATCGCCTCCAGCCCGACTCTTCAATAAGTGCCAGTTCCTGGGGTCCGACAGGCCGGTAAAGGGTTGTTATATCAATGTGCATGTCAAAAAATAAAGGAGTAATCAAGTTATTTAGCTTTTCACATCAAACCACACCTTCTTCTCATCATTCCACGTCCCGTTGTAGTTAATGGTGATCTCTTCGCCCGATTTTATGTCGCGTATGGCCATCACATTGATGGTATTATCTGTATAGTCCATAAAATACTCGCAGTTGGAGCTGTAGGAGTGGTTGTATAGCGGCACCCAGCCCAGGGCCATGCAGCACATATCGGCTCCTTCGGGCTGCCACTCAAAAATATAGTCGTGCAGCAGGGTTTGGTCCAGCAGGTCGCGGTCTTTCCGGTTCATTACGATCACCGGCGACGATTCCAGCAGCGTATCGCATTTTATCGATTTGCGGGTAAAGATCCCCCGTCCCTTGTGTTCTGTTTCTCCAATATAAAGACCCTGTAATATCATTAGTGGCTTTGCGGCGGCTTCCAACCCTAATAAAATATGGTTTTTTGCCTGCTTTTTATATTTTTACAATTCTAAAGGTAAAATTATGAAGTTGTCCCATAGCTTTAAAACATCTCTTATGTTGCTTTTGCTGGCATGCCCGTTCGTAGGCAGCGCCCAGTATAAGTTCCCCATAGAGCCGTTTTTCAGCTACTTCAAGCACGCTGACCGTTACGAAATAGGCGTGAACTACGTGATGCCAACGGGCACTTTCGATGGTGTGACGCCTGTGCTGGGCTACAATAATTACTACCTTGGCGATACCACCATCCGCAGGAGCCTGAAGGCCAACCCTGGCTATGGTGCATCGGTTGGTATTGCAGTACCATTTGCCGCCACCGGCCATATCGCCCTTTTCGCCGTGTCCATTCATGCCATGTTCAACCAGTATTCATTCGATCAGGTGAACTCTTATATGAGTGTTGAAGATGGTTCTTTCAAAAAGTCGCCTGCTAACATGACCTCTACCACCAGCCAGATAGCACTGCCCATCGGCATTGACTGGAAAATTGGTTCCGACGCCATCTGCTCCAAGCGGTTGTTCTTCAGTGCTGCTTTAGGTGCTGGTGTTATGCCGCAGGTAAATCTTACTTCTGTCAGCGCATCCGGCGGCCCTACAGGCACCACATTCAATGCCACTCCTTATTTCAAGGCCGAAGGCGCAGTGTATGTAGGTATCAATGTCCGTATCCGCGCTATGTATTATCCCGGCAACGTTCGCCTCATTGATAACCCCGGCGCTATACCCGGCTACAGCGATGGTCCGTTCCGCCTCACCAACAATGGCAACTTCATGGTGTCGCTTATTCTTCAGCCATTCTCTAAGCGCTGGAGCGAGAGCTCGTGGTACAACGACTACGATTCCTATAACTGGAACGAGCACCTGAACTAATCCAGGCACCCGTCAATTTCTTTTTCGATTCTTCTTTTTGCAATTACATGCCAGGCATCTGCATGGTTTCATGTATCTCTATGGTGCTTTCCGGATGCCAGCCGCTGATGTGCGGATGACCTTCCATCATCGCTTTTGCCGCCTCCATGCTCTCGGCCTGCACAATAGAGTAGCCGGAAACATTCCTGGTGCTCTCCGCAACTGAACCCTGTGCATTCAGCTCCTGCCCGTTAAATAAAGGTGCGCCCATGTCCACCAGGTTGCTGCCGGTGCGCTGTGCCCACTGCTGCCAGGCTTCCATGCCCTTTGCAGCCTGCTCTGGCGTCACATTCATGGTTTGTGCCATCGCCTCTTTGGGCGCATGGTAGATAACAAGAAATTTTTTCATAACCATCTTTTTTGTTGCTTGTAAGTTACGAAACGCAAAAATGGCAACCGGAGGGCTACCATTCTTTTAAAACAAATTACCGTTAAATAATCATGTAGGATCCGCGGCTTACTCTGGCTGGGTGATCTGGAAGTCTTTGAACTTACGCATCACACCCACCTGGAAAGACACATAGCCCGGGTGCAGGCTCTTGTCATTCACCCCATCAGGGCTGCTCAGGTCGCCGAATGGCATAAAACTATACCCTTCATTAAGGGTTATCTGCCACATGCGGCTAACCGGGAAATGCTGTTTGATGCCCATGCCTATCCTGAAAATAGGATTGTTGATGCTCAGGTGTGTGTCTTTGGTATAGTCGTAGGCAAGCTGCGGATTCTGGTCAGTAGCATAGTAGTTGCGCTCCGATTGCGATCCGCCTACAAGAACACCCATCGCCGCCGACATATAGAAGTGCAGATATTCGCGATAGCGGCCCACACCGGCATCTATCATAGGGCCCGCAAAAATATAATTGCTTTTATGGCTCACCTGGGTGCCCAGTACACCGCCGGCAAGGTCGGTAGTGGTATTGGAATAGTCAATGCCATACTGCTCGTAATACAGGCGGGCGCCCACATATACATGCCGGGCCACTTTACGCAGGTAATAGGCGCTTGCATTCACAGCCACATTCATGTTTACCGACGAAGCATTTTGCGTCATCATCGGCACACCGGCACCCATTTCCAGGCCTATGCGGTTTTGGGCATTACCCAGGAAAGGTGCAATTGATAGAACTGCCAGTATAATAGTACGTTTCATAAACATCAAGTTGAGTTAACGGTCTGCAGAAACAGTCGTCATCTGAAAAATATACCTAAACGCAGGGAAATATAGGTGGGCCGGTAATACCGGGCTACATTACTTCTGAGCGTTGCATCGGTTTTGTCCGTAGTGCTGCTCAGCACCGATGGCAGGAACCCGATATCTTCATTAAAGCAGAAGGTAAAGTGTCTGTTCATAGGCACGAACTGAAGGAACCCGAAACCTATGCGATAGGTGAGCTTGTTGATATTTTTTGACCCATCGATCAGGCTGTCATAAGAGGCTCCGGGATAGCTGGACATATTCCACTTGTGCACACTGTCATATCCGCTCAGGTTGTAGCCCACGCCTGCGGTCAGGTAAAATTTATACCGGCCATCGTGGTTGCGCATATCATAGATCAGTAATGGTGAAAAGAATCCATAACTGAGGTTGGTGCGCAGGGAGGAACCCATAGGGTTGTTCAATTCATTGGTATAATAAAGGTCATATTGCTGAGAGAAGATCATCGCACCAAGCCCCACACGGTAGCTGATAGCACGGTAGCCCATCAGGCCATAGCTTAGGCCTACATCATAGTTATTACGACCAGTAAGACCGGCGCCAGCCAGCAACCCCATCATACCATTTGAAAATCCCTGCAACGCGCTGATGCACAGTAGCGCAACCAGTAAAAGTCGTTTCATGTGCGAAAAATAATAAAATTATTCTGTTTAACAAATCCCCGCAGATACCCAAGCGCCTGCCAGAATGATGAAGAAAATATAACACAGACTGATTTGCCGCCTTAAACGGCAAATTTCTGCCCTGTTGCAGCCATCCTGCGCAGCAATACCGATGCCCTGTACCTGTCTTCATGATAGTCGTTATAAAGCGCGTCCAGTTTTTCCAGGCATTTGTCCACGCCCCATTCATTGCACCAGGCCAGCAGGCCCTTAGGGTAGTTCACGCCTTTTGTCATCGCCGTTTCCAGGTCGGCAGCGCTCGCCACATTCAGGTGCAGCGCTTCCGCCGCCTCATTGATCAGCATGGCCAGCACGCGCTCCAGTATCTGCATGCCCAGAACGGTGTCTTTGGTCGGCTGCGGCGATGCTGCGCCTTCGGCATAGTCATAAAAGCCCCGACCGGTCTTACGGCCCAGCCAACCTGCTTCCAGCAGCCGCTTTTGTGAGAACGACGGCTTGTATCGCGGGTCATAGAAAAACGATTGAAATACGGTCTCCGTAACCACATAGTTCACATCATGGCCTATATAATCCATCAGCGTGAACGGCCCCATGCGGAAACCGCCGGTTTCCATCATCGCCCAGTCTATAGTAGCCATACCGGCCATGCCTTCCTCATAAATACGGATGGACTCACTGTAGAAAGGCCGTGCCACACGGTTCACAATAAAGCCGGGAGTGTCCTTGGCAACTACAGGCAGCTTACCCCACCGCTGCATCAGTGCCTTGCCTTCAGCTACGAGGGTGGCATCCGTCTGTATGGCGGGTATCACTTCCACCAGCGCCATCAGCGGCGCCGGATTGAAGAAATGAAGGCCCATCACTCGCTGTGGTTTGCTGCACGCAGCAGCAATAGAGGTAATGGACAGAGACGAGGTATTCGAAGCCAGTATGCAGGTATCGCTCACCAGCTTCTCCAGTTCGGCAAATACGGTTTTCTTCACGTCCAGGCGTTCTACTATCGCTTCTATCACCAGGTCGCAATGCGCCAGTGCGGTCATCTCGCCGGCAAACGTGAAGCGACCCATCACCTCACCTGCCGAAGTGAGTTTTCCTTTTTCCTGCAGCTTCTGCAAGGTAGCCGCAAGGTTTTTCTGTGCCTTCTCCAGCGATGCCGCATAGTTGTCATACACCACAACATTGTGTCCTGCCATGGCAGCCACCTGCGCTATTCCCGCGCCCATCGCCCCCGAACCAACTACGCCTACTGTTTTTATTGAAGGATTTCCCATAAATCTCATTTTATTTATTTAACCGCAAAGTCGCAAAGACGCAAAGTCCGCATTGTTCGGGTATCAGTGTAATTTTAAAATTTATTTACAAAGCGTTTAAAACCATCTTTTATTTGTGGCACATTAAAATTTACAAGGAAACCAAGGCGTTTATCCGACAATTTTAAGTACGATATTATTTGTGCTTCGTGAACCGGATGCATCGCTTCTACAGCCTTTAGTTCTATCACTATTTCTCCTTCAACCAATATGTCGATCTCATAAAACTTCCCAGTCGCTAACCCTTTGTAATGCAGTTCCAACGCAACACGATTGATCGCGCTAATCCCTCTGAGTTCGAATTCTTTTAGTAAGGCATATTCATACACAGATTCTAAAAGGCCAGGCCCCAATTCTTTATGAACACAGTAGCACGCATCCAATATTTCCTTACTCAACTGGTTAAGCTTATCCCGGTTTTCCATGGTGATGTTTTAGCATGACAAAGAAAATGATGTTCAGCCAATATATTCAACTCTTCTTACTGCCAGTATCAAAATCCCCATCTTACTGCCTCAAACCATCTAAACCATATTTACCCACCTTAGCGTCTTTGCGCCTTTGCGGTTAAACGGAATTACCACTTTCTCCGGACTTAGCGCCTTTTACGATCTGCACTATAATTCCCACACCTTAGCGTCTTTGCGCCTTTGCGGTTAAACGGAATTACCACTTTCTCCGGACTTAGCGCCTTTTACGATCTGCACTATAATTCCCACACCTTAGCGTCTTTGCGCCTTTGCGGTTAAACACAACTACCCCATTTTCTTCTGGCCCAGAATACTCCAGTCCGTGTTCTCCAGCTTTATGGTATTGGTCAGGTGCCCGAGCCCGTCTATTTCCATTTCCACCACATCGCCGGGCTGCAGCCATTGTTCTGCATAGTTGGGGTCGGTCAGCTTACCGGTACCATTCAGTTCCAGGAAACAACCCGTGCCCACCGTGCCGCTGCCTATCACATCGCCTGGAAGTATGTCCGCCCCATAAGCACACCGCTCTATGATCTCGGCAAATGTCCAGTCCATATCGCCCATATTGCCTTCGCTCACCAGCTTACCATTCACCCAGCATTTCATCTTCAGCCCATAGCTATTGCCCACATGCCCCGGCTTGGCAGGCACACGGTAAGGTTCCAGTTCATCCGGCGTTACGAAAATAGGTCCTATCACCGTGCTGAAATCTTTGCCTTTAGCGGGGCCCAGGTTCAGCAGCATCTCTTCCATCTGCAAGGTGCGGGCGCTCATGTCGTTCATGATCATGTAGCCGCCTATGTATTGGTCGGCGTCTGATGCCTTCACGTTGCGGCCTTTGCGGCACAGCACCACGGCGGCTTCCAGTTCAAAGTCCAGCTTCTTCAGGTGGTCCGGCATCACAGGTATTTCGCCCGGCCCCTGTATGGCATTGTGATTGGTAAAATAAAAAATAGGATACTGATCAAATTCGGCTATCATATCCACCTTCCTGTTGCGGCGGGCCGCTGCCACATGCTGGCGGAATGCATACCCATCGCGGCAGGATGTAGGGTTAGGCACCGGTGCCATGATGTCGGCATTGTTATAAGCCATACCTGCTGCTCCTGCATTGCCACTCTTCACACGCGCCCAGGCTGCCTGCATCTTATCGATGTTCGCATCCCAGTTTTTCAACAGGTCCATCATCACCGCCGGCAGATCGTTTTGCACCGACTGTGTGTCGTAAAGCATGCCATCGTGCGCAAAAGCCAGTTGCTCCTTGCCATTCTTATTATATGTTGCCAATATCATTTTGCAGTGTTTTGGCGCAAAAATAGCTTTTAGGCGGCTAAATATGGAATTGGCAAAATCTGCGTAATTTAGGGTGGACAATCTCTCTTCTCAATGGATAGCTTACAACAGGCAGCACTTGCCCTGCAACAGGAATGGGGCCTGCAATTGGCCGGTTCAATAACGGAAGAAGAGATATTGCGGAAACTGGCCGAAAGAATCGCCCAACTGGCCGAGAAAGGCCAGGAATCTTTCTTCCAGTTGATGTACCGCCTGGATATTTCCGAGAAGAAATTAAGAAACGTAATGCACGAACCGGATGTGGCCATGCAAATAGCCCGCCTCATTTACGACCGCCAGTTACAAAAAATACGCAGTCGCGAATACTACAAAACGCACCCCCTCAACGAAGACCCCGACCTGAAGTGGTAATTACTGCAACTCCCGCCGATACATCTGTATCGTATTCTCAAGGCCATAATACAGCGCATCGGCTATCAGCGCATGCCCTATAGATACTTCCAGTAGGCCGGGTATCTGCCGGCTGAAGAAGCGCAGGTTATCCCGGTCCAGGTCGTGCCCGGCGTTCAGCCCCATGTTGTATTGTTGCGCTACCTGCGCGGCCTTGATGTAATCTGCGATAGCGGCATCTCGGTCGGTGTGATAGTTGTGCGCATAAGCTTCTGTATACAGCTCCACGCGGTCTGTACCTGTATCAGCAGCACCGGCCACCATGGCCTCAACCGGGTCTACAAATATCGATACACGTATGCCTGCCTTTTTAAAGATGCCAATTATTTCCTGCAGATACTTTTTTTCCTTTATCGTATCCCAACCATGGTTAGATGTCAGTTGCCCCGGCGCATCCGGTACCAGCGTCACTTGCGTAGGCAGGGTTTCCAGCACCAGTTCCACAAATTTATCTTCAACCGGGTTGCCCTCTATGTTGAACTCGGTAGTAATGATCGGCTTTATTTCGCGCACATCGCTGTAGCGGATGTGCCGCTCATCAGGCCGTGGGTGCACGGTAATACCCTCTGCGCCAAATTTCTGGCAGTCGATAGCGGCTTTTAGCACGCTTGGGTTGTTGCCGCCCCGGCTATTGCGCAGGGTGGCTATCTTATTGATGTTGACCGATAATTTCGTTGGCATGATTCCCTTTTTTATCCGATAACGCGCTCAACTCACAATTAGCCTAAATCCGCCAGCGCGCCGCTGATGCGTTTCAGCGTTTCTTCCTTCCCTATCATCGCAGCAATATGGAACACGCCCGGCCCATACTTGCCGCCTACCAGCATAATGCGCAGCGGCAGCATCACATCTCCCTTCTTAATGCCCGCCTTGGCAGTATAGTCGTTGAAGCTCTGTTCTATAAAGGCATCTTCCCATTCCGGCATCGCTGCCAGTTCCTTCATCCAGTCGGTAAAGAATTGCTTCTTGATCTCATTCCATTTGTCTTTGATGGCGGCTATCTCTTTCAACTCTGGTGTCTCAAAAAAGAAATGCCCCTGTGCCCAGAAATCCGGCAGCAGCGTGCAGCGCTCCTTGATGAGGCCTATCACCGCAGCCAGGTATGCATGTGTGGGCTCATGGCCATGCTCCTGTATATAAGGCTGCACCAGCGGCACCAGCGCTTCATTGTCCGAATGATGGATGTATTGGTTGTTGAACCATTTAGCCTTTTCAAAGTCGAACTTGGCGCCACCCTTGTGCACGCGTTCTATCGAGAATTTTTGCACCAGCTCATCCAGCGAAAAGACCTCCTGCCCGCTGCCATCGTTCCAGCCCAGCATGGCCAGCATGTTCACAAATGCCTGCGGCAAAAAGCCCATTTCACGGAATCCTCCCGTTGTCTCATTTTTATTAGGGTCATACCAGTTCATGGCAAACACGGGGAAGCCCAGCCTGTCACCATCGCGCTTGCTCAGCTTTCCGTTGCCGTCGGGTTTCAGTATCAGTGGCAGGTGCGCCCATTGCGGCATATGCTCGCCCCAGCCTAAGTAGCGCCACAGCAGCAGATGCACCGGGGCACTCGGCAGCCACTCCTCACCGCGGAAGGCATGGGTTATCTGCATCAGGTAATCATCCACCACCACTGCCAGGTGATAGGTAGGCATACCATCTGCTTTCAGCAACACTTTGTCATCCACCAGGTTCGAATCGAAATGTATCTCCCCGCGAATCATATCTGTAAAGCTGATCGTCTCGCTGTGCGGCATTTTTATGCGGATAACATAAGGCGTCTTGTCCAACAGCAGTTGTGTCACTTCACTTTCGGCAAGGGTCAGCGAGTTGCGCATCTTCATGCGGGTGGTATGGTCATACTGAACAGAAGAATGTTCGTCCACCTTCAGGTCCTTGCGCATCTGCTCCAGCTCCGCAGGGGTATCAAAAGCATAATAGGCATAGCCATTGTCCACCAGCTTTTGCGCATATTCCCCATACAGGTGTTTGCGCTCGCTTTGGCGGTAAGGTGCAAACGGCCCCCCTTTCAGCGGACTTTCATCGGGCTCCAGGCCGCACCATTTCAGGCAGTCATATATATATTCTTCCGCTCCTTCCACGTAGCGGGTCTGGTCCGTATCTTCTATACGCAGCACAAAATCGCCGCCCTGCGCGCGGGCAAATAGATAGTTATAGAGAACGGTGCGCACACCACCCAGGTGCAAACCACCCGTCGGACTCGGTGCAAACCTTACGCGTACTTTTCTGTTCATGCCGCAAATTTAGTCCGAAAGTGCAAAGTAGCGGCAGAAAGATGCCACCCATAAAAAACAGCGCATCCGGCCATAGGCCAGATGCGCTGCAATAATTCAAAATATTTATTAGGACGCTGTCTGTTTCTTGTTTTTGTACTCGCCCTTGCTCTTGCGGATGTTCACGGCTACCACCTTATATTCCGGGCAAAGCGCTTCGGAATCTGCTACGCTGCTGGTAATGTTGTTCAACATGATCTCCGGGAAGTGGAAGGTGCTGCTGAGCACGCCCGGTTTCACTTCATCGGTGATCCGCGCCATGATGTCCACCTTGCCGCGTGCTGACTCCACGCACACCATATCTCCTTCATGGATCAGGTGTTTCGCTGCGTCCTGCGGATTGATCAGCAATACATCGTCGGTAACAATGAGCGCATTATTGGTGCGCCGGGTCATGGCACCGCAATTATAATGTTCCAACTCGCGGTTAGTGGTAATGATGTACGGATATTCCTTGCCGTTCTTCACTATCTCGTCAGACTCCCGCCAGTCGCTGTACACAAACTTACCCTTGCCTCGTTTGAACGACTCCACATGCAGTATCTCTGTGCCCTTGCCATCTTTGGCAACCGGCCATTGCTTGCCGTTACTGCCCAGTTCCTGCCACTTCACGCCTTCAAAGAAAGGTACTATCTGCGCTATTTCTTCCAGCACCCACTCTGGGTCATAGTCCGGCTGTGCATAGCCCATCCGGTTCATGATGTCCACCATTATCTGGCCATCAGGCTTTGTGCCTTCTATCGGGGCCACCACCTGGTTCACACGTTGTATCCTTCTTTCACCGTTGGTAAAGGTGCCGCTCTTTTCCAGGAAGGAGGATGCAGGCAGCACCACGGTAGCCAGCTTGGCGGTCTCTGTCATAAACAGTTCCTGCACCACAAACAGTTCCAGCTTGCCCAACGCCTTCACCACATGGTGTGTGTTGGGGTCCGTTTGCGCCATATCCTCACCCATCACCCACATCGCTTTCAGCTTATCATTAAGTGCAGCCTCGTACATCTGGGGTATTTTCAGCCCTATGTAATCCGGCAGTTTGGCGTGGTAGAAATCTTCATAAAGGTTGTGGTATTTCGGATCGGTCACATCCAGATAGCCTGCGCCCTGGTGGGGTTGGCAGCCCATATCTGCTGCGCCTTGCACATTGTTCTGTCCGCGCAGCGGGTTCACGCCCACGCCGCGGCGGCCTATGTTTCCGGTGATCATGGCCAGATCGGTGATCTGCATGATGGCAAAAGTGCCCTGCGAATGTTCGGTAACACCCAGCCCGTGGAACGACATGGCATTGGGCGCAGAGGCATATGCTATGGCGGCCTTACGCACCAGATCCCTGTCCACGCCCGATATCTTTTCCAGTTCGCCTATGTCCAGCTTCAGTATATTGGCCTTGAAATCTTCATAGCCTTCCGTGCGGCCTGCAATAAAATCTTTATCCTCCAGCCCTTCGCTGATGATGTAATACAACATCATGTTCAGCACGGCCACATTGGTGCCGGGGCGCAACTGCAGGTGGTAGGTGGCATACTTCGCCAGCTCCGTGCGGCGCGGGTCTATTACGATGCACGTTCTGCCGCTCAGCGCCACCTGCTTCAGCTTGGCGCCCGTTACCGGGTGGCCGGAGGTAGGGTTGGCGCCGATGACCATGATGCAATCCGTATACTTCAGGTCGATGATGGAATTGGTGGCCGCCCCCGTGCCAAATGTGCGCTGCATGCCCAGCGCGGTAGGCGAGTGGCATACCCTGGCGCAGCTATCAATATTGTTAGTGCCTATAACTGCCCTGATGAACTTCTGCATCAGGTAATTCTCTTCGTTGGTGGCGCGGGCAGAGGATACACCGGCAATAGAATCCGGCCCATACTTCGCGCGTATTTCGGTCAGCTTTTCTGCAATAAAGTCATAAGCCTCATCCCATGTGGCGGGCTGTAGTTCGCCGTTGCGCCGGACGAGCGGTGTACGCAGGCGGTCAGGGTGATCGTAAAAGGAGAAGGCAAAACGGCCCTTCAGGCAGGTATGCCCCTGGTTGGCCTGCGCGTCGTAGGGCGCCTGTATCGATTTCACCTTATTGCCCTTCACCGCTACCTCCAGGTTGCAGCCCACGCCGCAATAGGTGCACACCGTGCGCACCTTGGTATCTACCTGTATCGATTTCGATTCAAAAATGTCTGATATTGCCGATGTAGGGCACGCCTGCGCACACGCCCCGCAGCTCACACAGTCCGACTCAAAGAAAGTCGTTTCCATGCCCTTCACAATATGGCTGTCAAAGCCCCTGCCCGCCATGCTCAGCACAAACTGCCCCTGCACCTCATCGCACGCGCGCACACACCTGAAACAGTTGATGCACTTGGAGAAGTCGGAGGTCATATAGGGATGGCTCAGGTCTTTCGTCCTGTCTAAGTGGTTCTTGCCTTCCGGGTAGCGCACATCGCGCACGCCTACTTTGGCAGCTACGGCCTGCAGCTCGCAATTATTGTTCACTTCACAGGTCAGGCAGTCCAGCGGGTGGTCGGTCAGCACCAGCTCCACTATATTCTTCCTCAGCGCCTGTATCCTGTCCGTGTGCGGGTAAATATACATGTTGGGGGTAACCGGCGTGTGGCACGATGCCATGGCTTTCACCGGGCCATTGGCTGCCAGGGCCACATCCACACTGCACACCCGGCAACTGCCAAACGGGTCCAGGTTCGGTGCATCGCACAGCGTCGGCACATAATCCTTCCCGAAATTCCGCTTCAGAAAATTGAGAATGGTCTCACCTTCCTGCACCTGGTAGGCCCGGTTATCTATATAGGCAACCTTTGTGGCGGCCGCAGCAGCCACCTGGGCGCCACCGCTTCCTGTCTTTGGTGGTTCTACGTAATACGACTTGCTCATAGACCAGTTATTGATGATTGGGGGAGCAACAAGCAAACATGCACGCTGCTCCTTACAAATTTACCAAACTTATTGTGAAAAAAACTATTATTTTATCCTTCCCGGCCCTATGCAGGCTTGAAATAGGCGCCCAGTTCCGCATCAAAATACCGCAGCGCATTTTTTATGGGCAACGGCAGCCCGCCTCCCAGCGCACACAACGACCCTATCTCCATAGTGGTGATCAGGTCGTTGAACAGGGTCCTGTCCATCTTATAATCTTCCGTCAGCGATTTGTGCACCATCTCGTAACCACGTGTGGAACCCAGCCTGCACGGGAAGCACTTGCCGCAGCTTTCATGGGCGGTGAACTGGAACAGGTGCTCGATATAATGGATGATGGGGTAGCTCTCCGGCAGGCACACCACCGAGGCATGCCCCAGCAGAAAGCCATTCTGCGCAAACGATTCAAAGTCCACGCTCAGGTCTTTGATCTTCTCCACGGGCACCAGGCCGCCCAGCGGACCGCCTATGTGCATCGCCTTCACCGCGCTGCGGAACCCGCCGCCCAGTTCTTCTACAACTACCGATAGCGGTGTACCCATATCCACCTCATAAATGCCGGGGCGGTTAAAGTAGCCGTCCAGCGATACCAGCTTGGTGCCGGTCGACTTGCCCCTGCCCAGCGCCGCAAAGCCAGCCCCGCCGTTCTTTATTATGTAGGGGATGCAGGCCAGCGTTTCCACATTGTTCACCACCGTAGGTTTGTTGAACAGCCCCTGCTGCGTAGGGTAGGGCGGTCTCACGCGCACTTCCGGCCGCTGCCCCTCTATCGACGACAGCAGCGCAGTCTCCTCACCACATATATAAGCGCCCTGCGCTTTAATGATCTTGAATTCGAAATGGAAACCCTTACCGAGTATGTTCTCCCCCAGCAGCCCCGCCGTGCGGATGTCTTCCACTGCCTGCTGGCATATCTCTACTGCTTCGGGATATTCGCCCCGTATATACAACACGCCACGGGTAGCGCCGGTAATATAGCCCGCTATCATCATGCCCAGCAGCACGCTGTGGGGCCGCTGCTCCAGCAGGTAGCGGTCGCTGTAAGCGCCGGGGTCGCCCTCATCGGCATTGCATACAATGAATTTCTGTGTGTCCTTGGTGTTCTTGCAAGATTCCAGCTTAAAGCTGATGGGGAAACCCGCACCGCCGCGCCCCCTCAGGCCGGCCACCCTCAGTTCTTCCAGCAGGGCCTCCGGCGATGTTTCCAGCACCTGGCCCAGCAATGTATACCATTGTTTGATGCCGGGGAATGGCTCCGTGAGCACCGGCGTGCCATGGCAACCCACATTATACGGATCTGCAACAGCAACCCCCTGCGACTTTATGGCTGCTATCTCGTCGATAGCCTGGCCGCTGTAGTTTTTGCCGCCATAGTGGAACGAGCTGTTCTCGTGGCAATGCCCCAGGCAGCACATCTCGCCTATTTCATCTTCTTTAAAATGCTTGCTCAGCGCTGCATGCACCCTGCCCTGTGTGCCGGCAGTGAGGCAACTGCTGCCATTGCATACATACACTTTCTTGCCCTTATTCTCAGGCCGCAGAAAATCGTAGAACGACGTAGTGCCATACACATTCGCCGTGCCCATCAGGAATTCCTCTGCCAGGTCTTTGATCTCCTCTGCAGGAACAGTGCCCGTGGCAGCGGCCTTATGGCCCAGCTCCTCAAACAGGTTTTCATCCAGCCCCTTCCGTCCGGAAAGGTTGCCCAAATTTTTCGACATACAACCAATTTAACCACACCGGCATCCGCCAATGCGCATCATGAGTTTAAAATTAAGAAAAATTAGGGATGTGAGGGAGGGAATGTCGGGAGCGTATCATTAGACTCAGCGTAAACAAATAGTTCCTGAGCGGCTAGTTGAAGGAAGTCATTCATCCGGCGGGCAGCGTTCGCTTTTTGCTTACTTTGTATGAAATATGAGAAAAACGAATGACCCCCTTTGTGAAAATACTATTAGCAGTTTATTTTCTGTCGAGCGTATTTGCAGTAACCACGCGCGCATCCAACACAGATACGACCTGTAAGACGGATTTCAGTAAGAGAATTTTCATTGAGCCGCTTGCATTAATAGATATCTACAATGCGTCTTCTTTGCGGGTGGGCGTGGAATGGCCTGTCAGGCGCGACTTTTGTTCGGTATTTGGTGTGTGTGGCTTATATAATAAGGGGGTCTGTGGCAGGGTGGGCGTTAAGATGTACGGGCACACGTTATTCAACAAGAAGCGCGCAACCACCGCTTACGCGTCACTGCAACTTTTCTACAAGTCGCAGATGTTTACCGTGGACGATGCAATAGATAAACCCGATAATACTCCCGGAGATCCGGTTTATTACAACGTAGAAAAGCACGTAGCGGCGATGCACTTAGAGATAGGATATGTGCACGCATTTCGCCGTTTATGTATCGAAGAGTATGGCGGGGTTGGCGTCAGAATATCTACTGTTTCCAGGTCTATAAACGACAGTTTATTCTATTCTCTCTACGATATCAATGAAGGCTACGTTAACCACATCGGTAATTCCGACAAAAGGAATGCCGTACTGCCGTCTATTACTTTTGGGGTGAGAGTATGTTATTTATTTAAAACACCCCCCAGGCAATATCCCGACAATGCATTCATTGACAAGTCAAAAAAGAGGTTAAGGAAAATTGAAAATCTCTGATGCTCAGACTGCGCAGGTCGAATGACGGAATCAACAGCAAGTGCGTAGGTAAATAATCGATCAAATATCCAGTCTGCTAACAATAGCGGAGATGCCTCATAGAAAAGCGAAAGAAAAGCAGGGTTCTCGTGCAGGAGGGGTAACAAAACACTGCGCAGATCAAAGGACTGAACTACGTGCTGTCAAACAGTTCATGTTCTTTTTCCTTTTCAAAACTTAGCTCGCTTCAAAGTAATAGGTTTTGATCGTATCCGATTCGCCTTCTGCTTTCATGCGATCGCAAATGTTTTTTGAGCTGTTCGCTATGCTTCAACCTTGTCAAAAGCACGCGTCAACAACTGGCTCAGCAACGCTGAAGATTATCCGGTGGAAATATGGTTTAAAGGGCTTCTACGCCGGAGCATTCGCAGGATAAAATAGATTTTTCCGGGCACCACGCACATCGCCAGGCCGGGAGAAGCTGACAATGACGTAAATTGAGACAGTTATTGCGATCAAAATGTTATCCAAAGCACTTGTTACATTGCTCCTGGCAGTTCTTCCATCCACTGCACTCATTGCCCAACAATTTCAATTTATAGGCAAAGCAGGAGACGGGCCCGTCAACTACCTCTGTTTCACCTCGCCCGATATAGGCTTTGCCGCCGACAATTACCGCCTTTGGAAAACAACCGACGGCGGTAAAACATGGACGGTCAACTACGATTTCAAACAAGAGCCACTGCTATCCGTTTTCTTTTTCAATGGTTCTTTTGGTTGGGTTTGCGGCGGTGACGCTCCCAATGGCTTCATCATGCGAACCTCAGATGGAGGAGCACACTGGCAACGGCAGCAAAATGCGCTGAAACAAATATACAGTTGTTACTTTACAACCCCAGCCAAAGGCTGGGCAGTAGGTAACGATGCCATGAGTGGGTACCAATGTCGTTACAAAACAACCAACGGTGGCCGCAGCTGGCGGCTCATTGATACCGCTGCGGATTACCTGCGCAATGTATATTTTTACAACAAGAGATATGGATGGATACTCGGCGACAACAGCCATATGTTCCGCACTACAAACGGCGGCCGCACGTGGAAACCCTACACGATAGCGGGGGTGATGCACTTTTTTTTAATGCAGGCATTCAGTCCTGAAAGTCTGTGGGCGCTCGATAATTTCAACAATGGCCAGTACTACACTTCTTCAGATAGTGGTCGCCATTGGACTATTATCCGCGCACATGCAAGCAAGCTCCTCTGCAACCTGCACTTTACCTCGGCTCGTACCGGCTATGCCATCGGCGCAGAAGGCTTGATTCTCAAGACCTCTGACGGCGGCCAGCATTGGCAGGAGCTGCAAGGTTTTACTACTGAGAAACTAAAGTCCATCTCTTTCCCCGCACCCAATTGTGGCTACATCGGCTCTGAATCTGGCAACATTTATAAATGGGTGCAGTAAACAGCATTACAGCTTCCAGCAATTAACTTGCTCCTATTTCACCTTTATAGTTCCGTACTCGTCCGCGAATGTTTCGCGGATGCCGTGGCAGGGCGTTTGCAACGCCCGAAACAACCCAAACACACTCCTGCAAAACAAAAATAGCAGTTCAGCGTATGTCTCCGACTAAGTCGTGGTGGATGCCAATCTTCAGATTAATAGCTAAAACTTGCCATTCCGCTCACAAGAGCTGAAACGCTCTATAGAAAAGCGAAAGCAATGCTGTTGCAGCGGGCCACAATATCCGCTGCGATGACACGCAGTAGAGCTGCTTCGGCGTAGGCGGAGCCATTTACGCCGAAGGGTCTTTTTCTTTTGCCTACTTTTCTTTTGTCCCGCTTCTGCGGGAACAAGAAAAGTAGGGTTCTCGTGCAGGATGGGGCAAAAATCCCAGCTAAACGAAGTATGTCCAACAACAAAAAATTGAGTGTTCAGTGTATTCCCACTCGTCCGCGAATGTTTCGCGGATGCCGTGGCAGGGCGTTTGAAACGCCCCTATTTCACCCTTATAGTTTCCTGCGTCAGCGTTCCATCATTTTCATACGGACTGATATTGGCCACAGAGCGGATGACAGCGTCAAAGTCACCTTTGCAGGCAGCAAATAATTCCGTGGTCACATCGCAGACCAATTGCACTGCCTTTCCTTTATGAATGTAGATGACATAATAGATGGTGTGCGGCAAATTTTTACTATCCGTATAATTGCCCCTGAAGCCAAGGGCATATTTGTGTTTCAAAAGCCCTGGGTTCGACAGTGCACTAAAAGCATCTTCAACAGTAAATTTCAGGCGTTCCCGCTTGTATCCTGAATACACCACTATGTCTGTAGTATCCGGCACGTTCTCAATAATGAGGGAAATATTAGGTATTACCTCGCGGTTACTTTTATCGATGATAGCGGCTCTTTTGTAGGTATAAACATGGGGGTAGTTGTCGGTATTGTTGCTGTGTAAATGCCACTTGTCGTTGGGCAGGCTGAACTTGATGTCGGCCTCGGTTATCGTTTGCATCTGGGCAGCGGCAGAGATCGCAAATAGGAGGCATAGCACGATAGCAGGTAGCTTTTTCATAATTCTGCGTGAATGTACGGCATAACAAAAACTTATCCACCCACAACCCCTTCACAGCCAACCCGCAACAAATGCTAAAGCATTCATTTGTGCATATCTCCTTTTGCCCGCACACAATCACTAACCTAACTTGCTCCCAGCTCTTTGAAATAAAGTTGCCATTCAGCCCATTGTCCGCACACAGAGATTTGCGCCTCTGCGGTTAAACCCTGAGTACGCCAACCATTGCCCGATTGCCCGATTCATCGGGCCATGTCGGGCAATGACCAAAAACGCTTTGTGGATGACAAACCATTGCAGCACAACGGGTCACAAATAACAGTGTGGATAACCATTGCCCGATTACCTGTTTTTTCGGCCATCGGGCAATACAGGACCGGCCTGGGGCCGAGACCGCAACAAGCGGTAACCACATTGCCGAATTGTCAAATTGTCAAATTGTCAAATTGTCGAATTGTCGAATTGTCAAAATGAACTACCCAACACACACCCGCGCATCCACCGCCACAAGCTGATGCACCTTCCCGAACAGCGGGTTGATATCCAGTTCCGTGATCTCCGGCGCGGCTTCCAGCAGGGCGCTCAGTTTTACCAGCACGTCGATGATGAGGGACATATCCACGCCATCCTTGCCCCTGGCGCCGCGTATCACCGGGAACGATTTCAGGCGCCTGACCATAGAGCCGGCCTCCTCCTTGCCCAGCGGCACAAGCCCGTAAGAGATGTCTCTGAATATCTCTACGAATATGCCGCCCAGCCCGCACAGGATAAGGTGGCCAAATGGTGGTTCCTTCTTCGCGCCCACATAGATCTCTATGCCGCCCGACTGCTGCTGCAACACTACCCCCACCGCACCGTCTATTTTCATCAGCCGGGTAAATGTCTCGCTAACTGCGGCACTATCGGTGATGTTCAATGCCACCCCGCCAACATCCGATTTGTGCAGCGGCCCGGACACTTTCATCACCACCGGGAAGCCTATTTCGGCTGCGCGCTCCTGCGCCTCTTGTGCTGTATAGGCCATCGCCTGCTTCACCACGGGTATGCCGGCTGCGCGCAGCAAACCAAATACTTCGTTCTCTGCGAGGTAGCCCGGTCGGGCGTTGCTGATAATATTTCTGATGGCGGAGGTGTCCACCTGCTGCTTTTCCGGAGCGGGGTAGGGCCGGTTCAGCCGGTTGATGCGGCTGAGCACATAGCCAAAGCTCACTTCGTCAGCAAAGTTCACATGCCCCATACCATGGAACTGGCTCACCTCTTCTGCCGCCTGCATCACCGAAGGGAGTATAGGGAATATCGGCTTTCTGCAGGCCGCCATTTTCTCGTGTAGCACATGATATACATCGTCCACGCGCCACATACCCGTGGTGCCGAACACCACCACAGCGCCATCCACTTCGTCAAAGTCATTGTCCACTGCATCCAGTATCTCGCCGAGTTGCCGCGCATTGCCTGTGGCCAGGAAGTCGATGGGATTGGCTACGGATGAGCCGGGGTTCAGTTTCGCCAGCAGTGCATCTGCCTTGGGGCCTGAGAGGTGAGGCACTTTCATGCCTCCCTTTACAAGAATATCCGTGAGCATTACTCCCGGACCGCCCGCATGGGTAATGATGGCAATGCGCTCGCCCTTCATCGGTTTGATGGAGAAAATACCTGCCACATACACCAGCTCCACACGGCTGTAGCAGCGAATGATGCCCGCCTTTCTGAAGAGGGCGCTCACGGCATCGTTAGAGCCAGCCAGCGACCCGGTATGCGACGACACGGCCCTGGCACCCGCGTCGGTGCTGCCCGATTTTATTGCCGCTATTTTGCAGCCCTTGTTCACCAGCGATCGCGCATGTTTCAGCAGCCTGGCAGGGTCGGCTATCTGCTCCATGTATAGCAGCTTGATGCGCGAACTGGTGTCGGGGTCAAAGGTCTCGTCCCAATATTGCAGCACGTCCTCTATGCCCACCTGCACACTGTTGCCCACAGAGAACAGGTCCCTGAACTTCAGGCCGCGTTGTATGGCTTCTTCCAGCAGGTACACCATTGTGGCACCCGATGCCGATACGCAATCGCAGCCCCAGGGCGCATATTCCGGCACCTGCCCGGCAAACACACCTTTGTAAGCGCCGGTCACTACACCAATGCAATTAGGCCCTATCAGGCATCCGCCCGCAGCATCTGCTATCTGTCGGCAACGCTCTTCCAGTTCTTTTCCGGCTGGCCCGGTCTCACTGAAACCCGCCGAGAAAAGGATGAATGCCTTGCAATGTTTCTGGTTGGCCAGCACCTTCATAGCCGATTCCACCTGCCCGGCGGCTACGGCAATTATAGCAAGGTCCACGTCTGGCATCGACTCACAATCCGGGAAGCAAGGCATACCCTGCACCTCCTGCTCCTTTGGGTTCACGCCATATATTTTACCGGCATACCGGTGACTCAGGATGTTGTGCAGCACTTTTCCGCCGGGTTTGGATATATCGTTCGATGCCCCGACAATAACAATACTACCAGGGTTCAGGAGCTGCTCGTTGATCATATCAATGGTACATTTAAAATACCGGCGCCAATAGTAAACACCAATAGGCTTAAAACGGATGATGCCCGTCATTGGCTGCACTCACAGCATCCTGGTCATGACCAGAATCACAGCCCCCTATGCAGAAGATCATTGCTGAGTGGCACTGAAACGCATAGCTTGCCTCGGTTTCGCCTGCGCCGCGGGCAGCCCCTTCCTCATCTCAATAGCTATTTTATGAGCGCAAATTTCAATGATACGGAGACCGCCTTTAAGTATCGCACCAACGACGAACTGAAAAGAGCCCATTTCCTGTTTTCCTTCATGGCATCGCCGCCGCTCACGCAGGTGGCTACAAAGGGCATCAACCTGGCCATGAGTCTTCATCTTCCCATAAAATGGGTATTGAAGAACACGATCTTCAAACAGTTTTGCGGTGGTGAGACATTGCCGGAAGCAGCAGCTTCGGCCGCTGAGATCGGTAAATACAACGTAGATACCATACTGGATTATGGGGTGGAGGGTAAGGAGCTGGAAGGTGAGTTTGACAGGTCGGTGCCCGAATACATTAAGGCTGTGAAATATGCGGCCACACAGCAGCATACGCCCTTCATCAGCCTGAAAATAACCGGTTTTGCCCGCTTCGAGCTGATGCGCAAGATAAGCGCCGCCGAGGAGCTGGATACCTATGAGGAGGCTGAATGGAAGCGCGCAACAAAGCGCATAGAGGATATCTGCCGTGCTGCTGCAGAGAACAATATCCGCGTATCGATAGATGCAGAAGAGACCTGGATACACAAGCCCTGCAACGATCTTACAGACCACATGATGGAGTTGTTCAACATCGGCAAGGTCATCGTGTTCAATACTTTCCAGATGTACTGCACGTATTCGCTGCCGTTCATTAAACAGTCTTACGAGCGCGCGGTAGGAAAAGGATATTTACTGGGGGCAAAGCTGGTACGCGGCGCATACATGGAGAAGGAACGTGAGCGTGCCCGCGAAATGGGCTATCCCGACCCCATTCAGCCCGACAAGAAAAGCACCGACCGCGACTATGATGATGGCATACAGTTCTGCTTGCAGCATATAGACCAGGTAGTGCTGTTCATTGGCACGCACAATGAGCAGAGTTGCCAATATGCCACCGACCTGATGAAGAGCTATGGCATAGCCAATAACGATGACAGGGTCATCTTCTCGCAACTTTATGGCATGAGCGATCACATCACGTTCAACCTCGCCAGCAGCGGCTACCACGTGGCTAAATATATGCCCTACGGCCCCATTAAAGATGTGGTGCCCTACCTTACCCGCCGCGCTCAGGAAAATACCTCGGTGGCCGGGCAGACCAACCGCGAACTGACACTGATAAAGGCAGAAATGAAGCGCCGCAAGCTCTGACGGACATTCGAAAAAAAGCAAAGGGGATGTGCAGAAGCACATCCCCTTTTTTCACTTGAATATGGAATCATATTTTATCGAACCGGGCCTGGAAGAAGCGGAGGTACTTGGGTTCGTACACCATCTTCAGACCTTTGATCTTATCTTTTCTGTCATAAACGTTCGCCACTGATTCTGCGATCACGTCCATGTGTGCCTGCGTATATACACGGCGCGGAATGGTGAGGCGCACCAGCTCCAGTTTCGGGTAGTAGTGGTCGCCAGTCTTTGCATTTCTGCCGGCGGATACTATGCCGCGCTCCATGGCGCGGATGCCCGCATCTTCATACAATTCTGCTGCCAGCGCCTGTGCCGGGAACAGGTCCTGGGTCAGGTGTGGCAAAAAGCGCTTTGCGTCGATGAATATGCCATGCCCGCCAATCGGGTTGACGATCGGGATGCCCGCTTCATTGAGCTTCTGGCCCAGGTACAGCACCTGGCCTATCCTCGCTTTCATATGGTCGTCATGCACCGATTCAGTAATGCCGATGGCCATGGCTTCCATATCACGTCCGGCAAGCCCTCCGTAGGTCTGCAGGCCCTCATATACCACCACGAGGTTGCTGGCCTCCTGGTATTTTTCAGCATCGTTGAATGCCAGGAAACCACCTATGTTCACCAGCGCGTCTTTCTTGCCGCTGAAGGTAGCGCCGTCGGTATAACTGCATATCTCCTTCACTAAACTCTTGATCGTGCGGCGTCCGTAACCTTTTTCACGCTGCTGTATGAAGTATGCATTCTCGGCTATCCTGGTCATATCCAGTATCACCTTTATGCCGTGCTTGTCAGTCAGCTTGCGCAGTTGTTTCAGGTTTTCCATAGACACAGGCTGCCCGCCTGCCAGGTTCACCGTAACCGCCACAGATATATAAGGGATGCGATCAGCGCCATATTTTTTGATCACCTTTTCAACTTTGTCCAGGTCTACATTTCCTTTGAACGGATGCGGGTTGTCGGAGTCATGCGCTTCGTCAATGATCACATCAACAAATGTGCCCCCGGCCAGCTCCTGGTGCAGGCGCGTGGTGGTAAAGTACATGTTGCCAGGCACTATATCCCCTTTCTTGATCATCACTTTAGAGAGGATGTTCTCAGCGCCACGGCCCTGGTGGGTAGGTATCATATACTTGTAGCCATAGTGCTCTTTCACTGCGGCATCCAGGTTATAAAAATTGCGGCTGCCTGCATATGCCTCGTCGCCCATCATCATGCCAGCCCACTGCCTGTCGCTCATCGCCGACGTTCCGCTGTCTGTGAGCAGGTCTATATACACGTCCTCCGACTTCAGCAGGAATGTATTGTATGCAGCTCCTTTTATCGCTTTTTTCCTTTGTGCCGGAGTGGTCATTTTCAGCAACTCCACCATTTTTATCTTGAACGGTTCGGCCCACGAATGTTTCTGTTCTGCCATAGAAATATTTTTGGGCGTAAAAGAAAGAATTGATGCACCGTTAGTCAATGACGGTGGTCACGCAGGCAAATGTTTTTAGGAAGAAAAACGCCCGGAGCAAAATGCTCCGGGCGCCAAAACAACCATAAACAATTATTAGAGAATGGACCAGGTCTTATCGCCCGACAATATCTTATTAAGCGATGCCTTGCCTTTACGGGCTATCAGGTCGCCGATCTGGATGGTAACGGCATCTTCATAAGTAGGTCTGTCCTCTGCATAGATAACACCAAATGGACGCGGGAAGCTGACACCATTGTATTCCGTGTCTGAGAAGCTGGATATGATATGTGCTTTCAGCTTATCGTGCTCGTCGTGTATCCACAGGTCTGAAGCAGAAACGCCATCGGCCTTCAGGTCTACGATCACCGGCGTAAAACCATCGAGGCGGATACCCTTGTCCTCGTTCTGTCCGAATACCAGCGGCTTGCCGTGTTCCAGGAATATGTCCAGCTCTTTCTTGGTTTCCTTCTCGGTGAACGGGAAGAACGCACCTTCGTTGAACACTACGCAGTTCTGGTAGATCTCCACGAATGACGAACCTTTGTGCTGATGCGCTTTCTTAAGCACCATCTGCATATGCTTGGGGTCTCTGTCCAGCGACCTGGCAACGAACGAAGCCTTGGCTCCCAGTGCCAGCTCAGCAGGGTTGAGCGGTTCCTCTACACTTCCGAATGGTGAGGATTTGGTCACTTTCCCTTTTTCTGATGTCGGAGAATATTGCCCCTTGGTGAGGCCATATATCTGGTTGTTGAACATCAGGTAATTGATGTCAAAATTTTTGCGCAACAGGTGGATGAAGTGGTTGCCGCCAATAGACAGGCTGTCACCATCGCCGGATACTACCCACACGCTCAGGTTGGGGTTGGCCGTCTTCACGCCAGAGGCTATTGCACCGGCACGTCCGTGAATGCTGTGCATGCCATAGGTGTCCATATAATAAGTGAACCTTGATGCACAGCCGATGCCGGATATGAATACGATATTTTCTTTTGGCACTCCGAAATCGGGCAGTACGGTTTGTACCTGCTTCAGTATCGAGTAGTCTCCGCACCCCGGACACCATTTCACATCCTGGTCTGATGCCAGGTCCTTAGCGGTCAGCTTCGGCAGTAATTCTTGTGTCTCAGCCATATCAGTGCATGTTTTTTAAGATGTCAACAAATTTTTCCCGCAACTCGCGTGTGGTGAATGGCTGGCCTTCAATTTTGTTGATGCCTTCAGCCGGCACGAGGAAGCGGGAACGAACGATCATTCTCAGTTGCCCGTTGTTCATTTCTGGGATGACCACTTTGTCATAACCACTGAGCAGTTCGCCCAGGTTGCGCGGGAACGGGTTGAGGTAGCGCAGATGTACGTGTGCGATATCGTGACCTTCTTCTATCAGGCTGCTGACCACTGATTTGATCACGCCGAATGTAGAGCCCCAGCCCAGCACACATAACTTTGCTTTCTTACTGCCACATTCAGGGGCTATCTCAGGAATGTCGTTGGCTATTTTCTCGATCTTCTCTATCCTGTTATGCGTCATGATGGCGTGGTTGGCGCCGGTATAGGCAACATTGCCTGTTTCATGCTGCTTCTCCAGGCCGCCTATGCGATGCTCCAGTCCTTTGGTGCCCGGTTTTATCCAAGGGCGCACCAGATGCTCATCGCGCTTGTAGGGTAGCAATTTGCCGTCGGCCCCGTTCGCTTCCGTCAGGAATTTGACGTTGATCGGTTTTAGTTGATCCTGCGTCGGGAACATCCATGGCTCTGCGCCATTGGCAATGTAGCCGTCACTCAGGAAGATCACGGGTGTCATGTGTTCTACAGCTATGCGGCATGCCTCATATACAGTATTGAAACAATCGGCCGGAGATGTTGAAGCGATCACCGGCAACGGAGCATCGCCATGCCTGCCGAACATGGCCTGGTACAGATCCGATTGTTCGGTCTTTGTAGGCAGGCCGGTTGAAGGGCCGCCGCGCTGCACATTCACCACAAGAAGCGGTATTTCCAGCATCGTTGCCAGGCCAAGGGCCTCTGTCTTTAACGACATGCCGGGGCCGGATGTGGTAGTAATGGCCAGGTCGCCGGCGTAAGCAGCGCCTATGGCTGAACAAATCCCCGCTATCTCATCCTCTGCCTGGAATGTCTTCACATTGCTGGTCTTGTATTTGGAAAGATCGTGCAATATGTCAGAAGCAGGCGTGATGGGATATGAACCCAGGAACAAGGGCAGGCCGGCCATTTCAGCGGCTGCTATTACGCCTATTGCTGTGGCATGGTTGCCGGTAATGCTGCGATATTCGCCCTTGGGCAGTTTTGCAGGCGCCACTTTAAAACGGGTTGCAAAAAGCTCCGTATGGTCGCCGAAGTTCCAGCCTGCATTCAGCGCCTTTATATTGGCCTGCGCGATCTCTGGCTTCTTACCGAATTTTTCATTAATGAAGCTGACGGTGTAATCCATCGGCTCATCGAACATCCAGAACAGCAATCCAAGCACAAACATGTTCTTGGAGCGCTCTATTTCCTTCATGCTGAGGCCCAGGTCGGCCAGGCATTCCTTGGTGTGGCGGGTAACGTCTATACTATATACTGTGTAGTTGGCCAGCGAACCATCTTCCAGCGGATTCACATCCGCAGGGTAGCCCGCCAGTCCCAGGTTCTTCTTGTCGAAGCCGGCTGTGTTGGTAATGATAACGCCCCCTTTGCGCAGTTTGGGAAGGTCCACTTTGAGCGATGCGGCATTCATGGCCACAAGCACGTCAAATTCGTCGCCGGGGGTAAATATTTCCCGGCTGCCAAAATGCACCTGGAATCCGGAAACCCCGGCGGTGGTGCCTATCGGGGCCCTGATCTCAGCCGGGTAGTCCGGGAACGTAGCCAGGTCATTCCCTAAAAATGCTGCTGTATCGGTGAACTGGGTACCGGTCAATTGCATGCCATCGCCCGAGTCGCCCGAAAACCGGATGACGATACTCTCCGCCTCCACTATGGCCGTCTGCCGGTCTTTTGTTTCTGTTGTATCCATTGTCAGGTACTTAAATAGTTGAATTATGCATGAAGAAGCGCTTTCTTGGCAGCCAGCGCATCTTTTGATTCCACATGGCTTTCGTCCGGCTGGCAGCAGTCAACAGGGCAAGCAGCAGCACACTGGGGTTCATCATGAAAACCCTGGCACTCCGTGCACTTGTCAGATACGATGTAGTAATAGTCGTTAGATACAGCGTCCTGGCTGGCATCTGCGTCTGCTGTAAAGCCGCTTGCCGAGGTGAATGACCCCTTTGCAGACGTCTTGTCTGAAAACCTCCACGATTCTCCGCCTGCATAAATCGCACCATTAGGACATTCGGGTTCACACGCCCCGCAATTGATACAATCTTCTGTGATCTTGATAGCCATATTTTTTCGGTTTAGAATAGAAATTTTTGAGGCATGAAGGTAGATTCACGCCCGACCCCCGCGGCTGACAATAATCAAAATCAAAAATGATTATCGTCATAGTTCCCCGCTGCTTTTTTTGATGACTTTGCCCGGTATAACTACAGGTAATATGGGCGCATCCGCTTTAATTCTTTTATTGCTTTGTGGCGTCGCTTTTTCAGTTGGCGGCATCCTCATTTCCCGGCTTATTGCCAGGTCGTCAAAAAATGCGGTAAAAAGCGAACCTTATGAGTGTGGCATACCCACATCCGGCACCTCGTGGGTGCAGTTCAACGTGGGCTATTATCTGTTCGCGCTTATTTTTCTTGTATTTGATGTAGAGCTTGTTTTTATGTATCCATGGGCGGCTACCGTGAAGCAGATAGGTGTGCCCGCGCTGTTTGAGATCATCATTTTCATGTTCATTCTTTTCATGGGGCTGGTATATGCCTGGCGAAAAGGCGCATTGAAATGGATGTAAGAATAAAATAATTCAAATCACCACGCCGTGACCAAACAAAAGGAAGAGCTGACGTTTCCCGCACAATTGCACCAGACCGCCGATGGAGGTATCCTGCTCACCAAGCTGGATGATGTCATCAACTGGGCCCGGTCCAATTCGTTGTGGCCATTGATATTCGGCACCAGCTGCTGTGCCATAGAAATGATGTCGGCCGCAGACGCCAAATACGATTGGTCGAGATTTGGTTTCGAGGTGGCCCGTGCCTCTCCCCGGCAGGCAGACCTCATCATAGTGGCAGGCACTATTGTGATGAAAATGGCGCCTGTGCTCAAGCGTCTCTACGATCAGATGCCGGAACCCAGGTATGTGGTGGCCATGGGGGCATGTACCATTTCAGGCGGCCCTTTTTTCTATAACACGTATTCTGTGGTGAAAGGTGTGGATCACATTATTCCCGTTGATGTTTATATACCCGGATGCCCGCCGAGGCCTGAGGCTTTGTTGCACGGCCTCATCACCTTGCAGGAAAAGATAAAGCACGAAACCTACTTTGATAAAAACAGGAAGCCGTGAGTATGACCGCAGAAGAACTGAAGAGCGCGATATTGGAGCAATTTCCCGGCATTACGATCGGAGAGGGAGGTGAATTTCCTGAGTTGCTTGTTGCCCCTGATCAATTCAAGCCATTGATGAGCAAACTGCGTTTTGATAAAACGTACGTTTTCGACTTCCTCTCTTGTCTCACTTGTGTGGATTGGAAGACGCACCTGACGATGGTCTATCATCTTGTCAGCCGCAAACACAGGATGACAATAGTAGTGAAATGTCAGTTGGCCGATGTTGCCCAACCAGAAACAGATACTGTGAGCGATATATGGAAGACCGCCAATTTTCATGAGCGCGAAGTATATGACCTGTTCGGTGTCCGGTTCAACGGACACCCCGACCTGAGGCGCATCCTGCTGGATGAAAACTGGGAAGGCTACCCGTTGAGAAAGAACTATAAGGACGAGAACATGATAGAATTATGAACCTGCTGGAAGAAAATACGGTAACCGAAGACGGCCAGTTTGTTATTAATATTGGTCCGCAGCACCCATCCACACATGGCGTGCTGCACCTGAAGGCATGGCTCGATGGGGAGACGATCCAGAAGCTGCAGCCACACCTGGGGTACATTCACCGCTCTATCGAAAAAATGTCCGAGCGGCTGTCCTACCGTAATTTCATTTATGCCACCAGTCGCATGGACTACCTGAGTGCCCATATCAACAACCAGGCCTGTGCACTGGCGGTGGAGAAGGGCCTGCAGATACAGGCGCCACCTCGTGCCCAGGCTATCCGTGTGCTGCTTGCAGAGCTTACGAGGCTGTCGTCTCACCAGCTATGGTGGGGCTGCACCGGGCTGGACCTGGGGGCAGTTACACCGTTCTTCTATGCTTTTCGTGAACGCGAGGCCATCATGGACATCATGGAAGAGACCTGCGGGGCGAGGCTCACTCAGAATTTTTGTGTGCCGGGTGGCGTGATGTATGACGTACATCCCAATTTCGTCAGCCGGGTCAGGGACATCATTAAGCAGGTAAGAGAAAAATTCAAAGAGTATGACGAGATCCTTACCGGGAACGTCATTTTCGAGAACAGGACCAAAGGTGTGGGGTACATTTCGGCGGAAGATGTGATATCCTATGGTGTTACAGGCCCGGCCGCAAGGGGATCGGGAGTGAGTTGCGACGTGCGCAAATGGTTTCCGTATGATGGATATGAGCAATTGGATTTTAATGAAATATTGGCGGATGGCGGCGACTGCTATGCGCGCTATATGGTGAGAATGGAGGAAATGAAGCAGTCAGCAAATATCATTGAGCAATTGATCGATAATCTGCCGGAGGGTGATTTTCAGGCGAAATCGAAAACATTGCTGAAGCTGCCGAAGGGGGAATTTTATCAGCGGGTGGAAACGGCTCGCGGTGAGCTGGGCGTTTATATCGTCAGCGAAGGCGGCGCTACTCCCTACCGCATAAAGTACAGGTCTCCAAATTTTAGCAACCTTTCGGCACTTGAAGAAATGACCATCGGGTCTAAAATAGGCGACCTTATGGCCATTATGTCCACACTCGACCTGGTAATACCGGATATAGATCGCTGAGCAATTAAAAAGACATGGAACGAACGATTTTCTTAACAATCAGCTTTTCATCGATCGCCGCTTCGGTGCATCAGTGGCTGAGCAATGCCATTCATGCCGATATTGGTGTGAAGGTGATAGAGTTGGTCATTGTGGGTGTTTGCTTGTTGCTCTTCCTGGTGCCGCTGTGCTTTTTTCTCGGCTATATGGAGCGTAAGGTGGCGGCATTCATGCAGATGAGGCTGGGGCCTAACCGCGTTGGGCCCAAGGGCTCGTTGCAGATAGTGGCCGATACGGTGAAACTGCTGATGAAAGAAGGGCTTACACCGGCGGCATCAGACAGATTTCTGTTCAATATGGCGCCCATGATAGTGGTGGTGGCCAGCATGCTGGTGATGGCTCCAATTGCCTTTGCAAAAGACTTTCAGATATGGGATATCAGTATTGGTGTCCTGTATGTTTCTTCTATTTCCTCCCTTGCGGTCATAGGCATTCTGATGGCCGGTTGGAGCAGTTACAATAAGTACTCGCTTCTTGGCGCTATGCGCAGCGGGGCCCAGATAGTCAGCTACGAATTGTCGGTGGGGCTTTCGCTTATTTCTATTGTTATTCTCGCGGGCAGCCTGCGCATGTCGGATATCGTTATGAGCCAGCAGGACGGCTGGTGGATATTCAAGGGCCATATTCCGGCTATTATCTCATTCGTCATCTTCCTCATCGCATCTACGGCCGAGATCAACCGCGCCCCTTTCGATCTCGCTGAGGCCGAACAGGAGCTCACAGCCGGCTTTCATACCGAATATTCAGGCATGAAGTTCGCCATGTTTTTGCTAGCTGAGTATATCAACCTGTTTGTGGTGTCAGCTATCGCGGCCACGTTGTTCCTGGGCGGATGGATGCCATTCCACATCGGCCACTGGCAAACGTTCAACCAGGTGATGGATCTGATCCCATCTTCCATCTGGTTCATGGGCAAGACGTTTTTCATCATTTTCATCATCATGCAGTTCAGGTGGACGTTCCCCAGGTTACGTATTGATCAGTTGCTGACCCTGGAATGGAAATATCTTTTGCCTATCAGCATGTTGAATACTCTTTTAGTCACCTGTATGGCCATTTTTGGCTGGCATTTCTAAACCTTGAACCGCGCAGACAATGAAACAATATTTAAGCACCATATTCAAATCGGTCAAGTCGCTGCTCACAGGCATGAAGGTGACCGGTTATTATTTCACCCATCCTAAGACGATACTAACGGAGGAATATCCTGACAACCGGGGTACACTGACCATGTTCGACCGGTTCAAGGGAGAGGTGATCATGCCGCACAACGAGCAGAATGAACATCGCTGCACGGGTTGCCAGGCATGCGAAATTGCTTGCCCCAACGGAACGATAAAGATCATTACCAAGCAGGAAGTGCAGCCTGATGGCAAGAAGAAGAAAGCTATTGATGCTTTCGTCTACCACCTGGAGTTGTGCACACTTTGTAACAATTGTGTGGTTGCCTGCCCGTCCGATGCCATTGCGATGGGGCAGGGTTTTGAACATAGCGTATATGATAAACGCCAGCTGAAGAAAATATTGAATCAACCGGGGTCTAAAATCATGGAGGGTATTGAATAATGGAAATGTCCGACATCATATTTTATATCATTGCTTTTGTGATCATTGCTGGCGGCGTTCTTGCAGTAACTTCCCGTAAGATATTCCGCTCCGCGGTTTTCCTGCTCATATCGCTGCTGGGCATCGCTTCGCTTTATTTTTTCATCGATTTCGAGTTCATCGCCGCCGTTCAGATCGTGGTGTATGTAGGCGGTATCGTGGTGCTGCTGATCTTTTCCATATTCCTTACACATGGTTCGGGAGCCGATATGCCGCGGCCTGCACCTTTGCGCATGGTCTTCTCGCTGCTATCCGTAGCCCTGGGTTATGCGCTTGCCATGCTGTTCATTCGCGAGGAGGTGTTCGTGCCATCAACGCTGCCGGCAGCTTCGCTGGAAGTGTCCAGCATTGGTGCGCAGATGCTGAGTACCACAGAACATGGATTTGTGCTGCCGTTTGAACTGGTAAGTATGCTGCTGCTCGCTTCCATGATAGGATGTATTGTTATTGCCATCAAGATAAAGCTGCCCCCGCACCCTATCGTCAATGATGCGGACGAAGACGCAGCAGACCACTCACTGAACCAACCATTGCAAACAAACTGATATGGGACATATAGGATTACTGCATTTTCTCACCATAAGCTGCGCCCTGTTTTTTATAGGCGTCTATGGTTTCCTTACCCGCAGGAACCTGATCACCATGCTCATGTCCATTGAGCTTATCCTTAACAGCGTGAACCTGAATTTTGTTGCTTTCAATAAGTTCCTGTTCCCGCATAAGCTCGACGGATTGTTCTTCACTTTGTTCATCATCACCATTGCTGCGGCCGAGGCCGCCGTGGCTATAGCAATAATCATTAACCTGTATCGCAACTTCCGCAGCATAGATGTGGAGGATGCAGACAACTTGAAATATTAGGATATGCCGGAATTGTCTTTGATATTGCTGATACCGTTACTGCCACTGGCGGTCTTTGTGCTTATTGCACTGGCCGGCAGGCGACACTTTCCTTCTCTATGCGGTGGGCTGGGCACCCTGGCATTACTGGTGTCGTTTGGGCTTTCGGCATATGTAGCCTACGATTATTTTTTTGTAGCCGGCAAAGTGAATGGCGCCTACCAGGCCATTATACCGTATAAGCTTCAGTGGTTGTCATTTGCCCCGGGCCTCTCCATAGATCTGGGCCTGATGCTCGATCCTATTTCTGTGATGATGCTGGTAATTGTAACGCTTGTGTCGCTGATGGTGCATACCTATAGCCTCGGCTATATGAAAGGAGAAAAGCGGTACGCCACATACTACTCATTCCTGGCATTGTTCACCTTCTCAATGCTGGGGCTGGTGCTCTCCGCTAACATCTTCCAGATGTATGTTTTCTGGGAATTGGTGGGTGTGTCTTCCTTCCTGCTTATTGGCTTCTATTTCGATAAACCTTCAGCGGTGGCCGCAGCAAAAAAGGCATTCATTGTCACGCGCTTTGCAGATCTCGGATTTCTTATCGGCATCCTCGTGCTTTCCTGGTATTCCGGCTCGCTCGATTTTCCTACGCTGATACATCGCCTGTCCACACCCGGCACAGAGTTGCATAATATTACAGCCGCATCATTCCTTGGCATCTCGGCGCTTACCTGGGGCCTGGCGCTGGTGTTCATAGGCGGCGCAGGCAAGTCGGCCATGTTCCCGCTGCACATCTGGCTGCCCGATGCGATGGAAGGTCCTACCCCCGTTTCTGCGCTCATACATGCTGCAACCATGGTGGTGGCCGGTGTATTCCTGGTCGCCAGGTTGTTTCCGGTGTATTCGGTCTCAGATCAGGCGATGGGCATCGTAACATGGGTAGGCGCGTTCTCGTCCTTTTTTGCGGCTATCATTGCCTGTACGCAAACGGACATCAAGCGCGTGCTTGCCTATTCTACCATGTCGCAGATCGGGTATATGATGTTCTCGCTCGGCGTGTCGCGGTACGGTGGCGAGCATGGCCTGGGTTATATGGCTTCCATGTTCCACCTCTTCACTCATGCCATGTTCAAGGCGCTGCTCTTCCTGGGCGCGGGTGCGGTCATTCATTATGTGCACAGTAATGAGATGGGTGATATGGGCGGGTTGCGCAAGCATATGCCTGTGACACATATCACGTTCCTCGTTGCCTGCCTGGCGATCGCCGGTATTCCGCCCTTTGCCGGTTTCTTCAGTAAAGAAGAGATATTGAAGGCCGCTTATCATGCCAGTATGCCTGTTTATATCATGGCGGTTCTTACAGCGGCTATCACGGCTTTCTATATGTTCCGTTTGTATTTCAACATCTTCTGGAACAAGGAGTTTCACGGACATGGGCACGATGCGCATCATGGCGAGGCTCCGGCATCCATGAAGTTGCCATTGCTGATATTGGGCCTGTGTGCTTTGTTCGCCGGTTTTGTTCCCTTTGGGAATTTTGTAACGTCAGATGGTCACCCATTGGCCATGGAGTTCGACCCCCTTTTCTCGGTAACACCGGTGCTGCTGGCTTTGGCCGGCATCCTGGTCGCACGGAGCTTGTACTACCGGCAGAGTCAGCGCCCCGACCGTATCGCAATGTCAGTAAAAGGTTTATACCAGGCGGCTTATCATAGGTTTTTTATCGATGAAATATACTTGTTCATTACAAAGAAGGTCATATTCAACCTTATAGGCCGCCCTGCGGCATGGATAGACCGGAATATTGTTGACGGTGCTGTGAATATGGCCGCAACTGTTACAGGAAAAATATCAATGGCAATAAAAGGAGCGCAATCTGGCAAGCTGCAACAGTATGCAGCCTGGTTCTTTGCGGCTATGGTAGGGTCGGTGTTGGTGTTCATTTATCTATGGAAATAAAATCATGAGCTATGCTAACAGATGAAATAAGAACATTGCTGCAGCAAGCAGGTATGCAGCTCTCGGCAGCAGAAGCTGAGCTTAACCGCCCCCTGGAAGATGTGGTGGCGCTATCAGCCTGCCAGCTTGTCCGCGACGCCGTAAGGCACATTATGGAGGGCTACCTGGAAACGCATGACTTGGGCCATGATGACCAGATGACGATCGATGAATTGCATTTTCTGTGCACTACGCAGAATCCGCTTTTTACCCGGGTGGATTTGGCAGGTATAGAATGTAAATGCGAACGTCCGGATCATTGTCGCAATGGTTTTTGCGGCTCTGTTGAAGATATAGCAGGCTGCGTGAATGCAGTAAACCAAATGAGGTCGCTGGTTCAAAGCGAGCTGAATTTTAAATTCTGATAGATCGGTCATGAACCTGAATATTCTGTTGATACTGCCTGCACTCACTGCCCTGGGGATAATGCTGGCTCCGGGCAACAAAGCGGCAAAATCGGTTGCACTCTCCGGCGCGGTTGCGCAGTTGGTGGCAGCGTGTTACCTGTTGTATGCGTATGCGGGGCAGCGCAGTGCAGGCGTCGGTGGCCAGATGCTCTTCCAGGAGCGGCATCAATGGTTCCCGTCACTCAATATTCAATATAACATTGGTGTGGACGGTATTTCCATTGCCATGATCATGCTGACCGCTGTTGTGGTGTTGGCCGGTATATTGGTTTCGTGGAGTGTGCAGAAGCAGGTAAAGGAATTTTTCTTTCTCATTGCCTTCCTCAGCCTGGGTGCTTATGGATTCTTTATTTCTCTAGATCTGTTTGCCATGTTCTTTTTCCTGGAGATCGCTGTTATCCCGAAATTCCTGCTCATAGGCATCTGGGGCAGTGGCCGGAAGGAGTACAGTGCCATGAAGCTCGCGCTGATGCTCATGGGCGGATCGGCACTGGTGCTAACGGGATTGCTTGCGCTGTATTTCTATTCTGATACTGGCAACGGCTTGCATACATTCGACCTGCAGCTGATAGCGGCCATGCACTTGCCGCTCCAGGTTCAACTGTATATCTTCCCGTTTCTTTTTGTAGGGTTTGGGGTTTTTACCGCACTATTTCCTTTTCATACATGGGCGCCCGACGGGCACTCTTCGGCACCAACTGCTGCATCCATGTTCCTCGCGGGCATTTCAATGAAGTTAGGTGGCTATGGTTGCCTGCGTGTTGCGGCCTACCTGATGCCGGAGGCTGCACATCATTATTCGTGGATCATTATTACGCTCTCAACGATCGCGATATTATACGGAGCTTTTGCAACGCTCATGCAAACCGATCTCAAGTACATCAATGCTTATTCCTCTGTCAGCCACTGTGGCTTTGTGATATTCGGCATCGGCATGCTCACCCGCACTGCTATAACCGGCGCTGTGCTGCAGATGGTATCACACGGATTGATGACAGCGCTCTTCTTCGCAGCAATCGGTATGATATATGAACGCACACATACCCGGCAGCTCCGCGAGCTGGGCGGATTGCTTAAAGTTATCCCGGTCATCATGACCGTCTTTGTGATAGCGGGGCTCTGCTCACTTGGCCTGCCAGGGCTCAGTGGTTTCGTTGCAGAAATGACTGTGTTTGTTGGCGGTTGGCAGAATTCAGACCTTTTCTATCGTGTCACTACCATACTTGCGTGTTCATCTATTGTGGTTACGGCTGTTTACATTCTCAGGGCGGTTGGCGCTGCAGCAATGGGGCCGGTGAAAAATGAGCAGTTCCTTTCGTTCCGGGATGCTATGTGGAACGAGCGCCTTGCTGCTGTACTCCTCATCGTTGGTATTCTTATTATTGGTATAGCACCCTTTTTGCTCAACGACCTTATTGCGCCAGATACCAAGATCATCATCAATAACTTAACCCGGGCAGTTGCCGGCAATTAAATATCAGCCTGAAAATGAATATCGATACGCTTCAAATAATGCTCCCCGAACTTGGTCTTACACTGATCATTTTCATCGTATTGTTCCTGAAGGTGACTGAGGCTGTGAAGTCGCCCGCCACCTTGCTGAATATCATTATTTCATTGCTCGTTATCAACTGTGTGTTGCCGTTCTTTGGCAAGGCAGATGCCATGCTGTTCAATGGTATGTTCCATACCAGCCAGGCGCTGTTCTTTGAAAAGGCATTGCTGAACCTGGGCACACTGATCATTTCACTATTCTCATTCGAATGGCTGAAGCGGCATGCGCACATGCCCGAATTTTTTGTGCTTATGCTGAGTACATTGCTGGGTATGCACTTTATGATATCCAGTGGAAACTTCCTGATGTTCTATCTCGGGCTCGAACTGTCGGGTATCCCACTGGCTGCAATGGCTAATTATAACCTGCACGAAAGGCGGTCATCGGAGGCTGCTGTAAAAATGATCCTCTCGTCTGCATTTGCCTCTGCAATGCTTTTGTTTGGTATTTCCATGCTATACGGCACCACAGGTACGCTTGATTTTAATGAGCTGGCGCCGCTGCTTCGCTCTGCGAGTCATTTGCAGGTGCTGGCTTTTCTTTTTGTATTTGCGGGCTTTGCCTTTAAACTTTCAGCGGTTCCTTTTCATTTCTGGACCGCAGACGTATATGAAGGTGCACCGGTTGGTGTTACGGCCTACCTTTCTGTTATCTCCAAGGCGTCTGTTGTTTTTATTTTCATCACCATACTCTTCAAGTTGTTCGCGAATTTCAGCGGATTGTATGCACATGTGCTTACACTTTCCATACTGCTCACAATAGCGGTCGGTAACCTGTTTGCGCTAAGGCAGCAGAATATGAAGCGGTTCCTTGCGTTTTCGTCCATCGCGCAGATGGGCTACATATTGCTGGGCATATCTTCTGGCACAAATATTGGCGCGGCATCTGCGATCTTCTTCCTATTGGTATATACGTTCTCAAACCTTGGCATATTCGGGGTGGTAGGCATGGTGTCACTGCGGTCGGGCAAGGAGCGCATAGACGATTACAAAGGTTTTTACCAGCACAATAAGTTTGCTTCCTGGGTTTTGGCAATATGCCTGTTTTCGCTGGCAGGCATTCCGCCAACGGCGGGGTTCTTCGGCAAAATGTTCCTGGTAACTGCCGGCGCGTCAAAAGGGAATTTTCCGCTTATTACATTTGCTGCACTCAACATGGTGGTGTCGCTTTATTATTACCTGCGTGTCATTAAAGCAGTGTTCATAGACGATAATCCGCACCCGCTTCAGCATCTGAAGAGTGGTTATCCGGCGCGGCTGGCGCTCATCATTTGTATGGCAGGTGTTATTGTCACCGGGTTTGTCAGTGGCCTGTTCGATCATATCATTCTTTTAACCGGTAAATAGTATGGCACTTAATCCCAATCATACCTTCGAGGACCTTGACGATGTGAAATGCTCTATTGCGGAGAAGAACTGCACACCCGGGCGTGCAGCATTTTTAAAGGCATTGCTGGAGTTCAACGGATTTACGGTAGTGGTTGCCAAAGCTGCGCCCCCAAAGCCCAAGGCTGCACCACCCAAGCCGGTAGCGGAAGGAGAAACGCCACCGCCGCCCGAGGATCCGGCTCCGGACATTTATACGGTGGGTGTTACCAACCTTACTTTTTCTCCTGTGAATGCGGTATTCAATCGCGAGCTTACAACGCCCGAAGGGCATGTTGTCAGCATGGCTTACTGGAAGCAGGAGCGCCCCTCAGACGAAGGCGCCGCGTGGTATTGGTCAAAGGCCCGGTCATAGCCGTTCCTTTTCAATCACATCGCCAATCTCCCGGCCGATCTGTACGAAATCGATCGGTGTCATCTTATCTACAAAGAGCCAGCCACCAAACTCCGGTCGGTGTATTATCGGGAATTGGGCCGGGTCGCCCTTTGCTGAAACCATATATACTGGCACGCCGGGTTGCAGGTCTCTCCGTTCAATGGTTATTTGCATCTCGCCAATGAGCCTCGTAATGATCATGCGTGCCTGTTTTGATGATCTAAAATAAAGCAAAGTCCCGGCCAGCATGATGCTTATTTGTCACCCCGGTAAATGATGCCCGTCATTGTTTTGCATATGGCCTTGCCCCTACATTTACCCGTTCTTTCCAACCTAAATCAGATTTCAAAAATGAAGCCACTGATCAAAATAATGGATGGCAATGAAGCTGCCGCCTATATTGCTTACAAGACCAATGAAGTATGTGCCATTTATCCCATCACGCCGTCATCGGCAATGGGCGAATTTTGCGACGAATGGTCGGCTGACGGGCAGCAAAATATATACCATACCGTGCCCAGGGTGGTGGAGATGCAGAGTGAGGGCGGCGCTGCCGGTGCAGTTCATGGCGCGTTGCAGGGCGGTGCTCTGGCTTCTACGTTCACTTGCTCGCAGGGTTTGCTCCTTATGATCCCAAATATGTACAAGATAGCGGGTGAGCATCTTCCCGTTGTTTTCCAGATCGCAGCAAGGGCCCTGGCCACGCATGCGCTTTCTATCTTCGGCGATCATTCCGACGTAATGGCCGTCAGGCAAACAGGTTGGGCTATGTTGTTCGGCCGAAATTCACAGGAGGCGATGGATATGGCGCTTATTGCACAGGCTGCCACACTCAGCTCGAAAGTGCCATTCCTGAATGTTTTTGACGGTTTCCGCACGTCGCACGAATTGACCAAGGTGGAGGTGATCCCAGATCATATCATTCGCGAAATGATCAATGAGGAAGATATCCTGGTGCATCGCAGCAGGGCCATGTCAACGGAAGCCCCTACCATTCGCGGCACAGCGCAAAACCCTGATGTGTTTTTCCAGAGCCGCGAAGCAGGCAATAAGTTCTACGACAACGTTCCGGGCATTGTGTCGCGAACCATGGAGCGTTTCGCTGAGCTCACGGGGAGGCACTACAAGCTCTATGAATACTATGGACATGCAAAAGCTGACCGCATCATTGTGGTCATGGGATCTGGCGCTAACCCCGTTCATGAAACGATCGATCATCTCAACGAAAACGGTGAGCGCGTCGGATGTGTTTATGTGCGCATGTACCGCCCGTTCGATACTACCGCATTTTTGAGCGCTATTCCTGAAACTGCAAAAAGCATCGCCGTGCTGGATCGCTGTAAGGAGCCCGGCAGCATTGGTGAACCCCTTTATATGGATGTAGTGAATGCTGTTAGCGAATCCTGGTCTGGTGCGCCACTGAAGATCATTGGTGGCCGTTATGGTCTTGCTTCCAAAGAGTTCGATCCGGCAATGGTCATGGCTGTATTTGCCGAAATGAAGGAAAAAGCCCCCCGCAAGCATTTTACGATAGGCATTGAAGATGATGTCACTCATCTCAGTCTCGCCTACGACAAAACGTTCTCCCTCGATGATCAGCATATTTTCAGGGGCTTGTTCTTTGGCCTTGGTGCCGATGGAACTGTGAGCGCCAATAAGAACTCGATCAAGATAATTGGAGAAACAACAGACAATTACGTGCAGGGCTATTTCGTGTATGATTCCAAGAAGTCGGGCTCACTTACCGTATCGCACCTGCGCTTTGGCCGGCATCCCATTCGCTCTTCTTATCTGGTAAGTTCGGCTAATTTTATCGCTTGTCACAACTATACTTTTGTCAATCGGTATGATGTGTTGAAAAATGCCGTGCATGGCGCAACGTTCCTACTCAATTCGCCTTACGGAAAGGATGAAGTATGGGAGCGCCTGCCCATGAAAATACAGGAGGAGATCATTGATAAGCAGATCCGCTTCTACGTAATTGATGCTACAAAGGTGGCAAAGGATTCTGGTATGGGCTCTCGTATCAACACCATCCTGCAAACATGTTTTTTTGCTATTTCGGGCATTCTGCCAAGGGAGGAAGCGATAGGCAAGATCAAAGAGGCGATCAGGAAAACCTATTCTGATAAGGGCGAGAAAGTAGTGCAGAAGAATTTTGAGGCTGTTGATAAGACGCTGGAGCATCTCTGTGAAATAGACTATTCAGACCGGTCCGTCGGCATCAATCCATCTGAAAAAATTGTTCCGGACGAAGCCCCGGATTTTGTGAAGGATGTCCTGGCAAAGATCATGGCGTTCGAGGGCGATGATCTTCCGGTAAGTTCATTTCCTGTCGATGGCGTTTACCCGGTGGCTACTACCAAGTGGGAAAAGCGAAATATCGCCGATAGCGTACCTGTATGGGATGCGGATCTTTGCTCGCAATGTGGTAAGTGCTTCCTTATTTGTCCGCATGCTGCTATACGCTGCAAGGTTTATGGCAAGGACGAGCTGAACGCAGCGCCGGCTACATTCATGCATACAGATCCAATAGGCAAGGAGTTCGACAAGAACAGCGAAGCTTACACATTGCAGGTTTCTGTGGAAGACTGTACCGGCTGCAAGTTGTGCGTAGAGTATTGCCCTGTTGAGAGCAAAAGCCAGCCCGGGCATAAAGCTATAAACATGCAGCCCCAATTGCCGCTGAAGGAGGCGGAGATGGAGAATTGGGATTTCTTCCTCGGTTTGCCTGAAGTGGACCGTTTGAAAGTAAACAGAAATACAGTAAAGGGTTCCCAGTTCCTGCAGCCACTGTTCGAGTTTTCGGGTGCGTGCTCCGGCTGCGGAGAGACGCCTTACATCAAATTGCTCACGCAGTTGTTTGGCGACAGGATGGTGGTGGCCAACGCTACAGGTTGTTCATCAATATTCGGAGGCAATCTGCCAAGTACGCCTTGGTCGGGCAACCACGATGGCGCCGGACCCGCATGGGCTAATTCGCTGTTCGAAGATAACGCAGAGTTTGGCCTTGGCATCAAACTGGCCTACGATAAAAAGAAGGACATAGCGATGGAGCTGTTGAGCCTGTTGGCCGGAGAGGTTGGCGAGCAATTTGCATTGGAGGTGCTCAATGCCGACCAGGGTACAGAAGCTGGCATCATGCAACAGAAAGCGCGGGTGAACGAGCTGATCAAACGATTGCACGGCATAGGTGGTTTTGCAGCAAAACAGTTGACCATGATAGCGGGCTACCTTGTTCGTAAATCGCACTGGATACTGGGTGGCGATGGATGGGCTTACGATATAGGTTTCGGTGGTCTGGATCATGTTTTATCCACAGGTGAGGACGTGAACATCCTGGTGCTGGACACTGAAGTATATTCGAATACAGGCGGACAAAAGTCGAAATCAACGCCTATCGGTGCCAGTGCCAAATTTTCTGTAGATGGTAAACCTACCGGCAAAAAGGATCTCGCACTGCAGGCTATTGCGCATGGATCGGCTTATGTGGCGCAGGTAGCAATGGGTGCTAATGACGGCCATACCGTAAAGACACTACAGGAAGCGGAAGCTTTCCCTGGCACATCCATTGTCATTGCTTACAGCCATTGCATTGCGCACGGATACGATATGTGCATGGGCGCTGTGCACCAGTCCAACGCAGTGAAGTCCGGCTATTGGCCGCTGTTCCGTTACAATCCGATGAAACCGAAGGGCGAACGATTCTCGCTGGATAGCAAAGAGGCTACCATGCCACTGAAAGAGTTTATGTATGATGAGACGAGGTTTTCCATACTGGCACGTCAGAATGCGGTGCACGCCGAAGAGCTGATGGATGCAGCACAGCACGGGCTGCACGAGCATTGGGAACGCCTTCTGGCTCTGAAGGCTTTGTAAACACCGGCATGTATCATTTGGAAATTCCCGGCCTTATCGCCGGGATTTTTTTTTGCATCAAAGACACAAAAAAAGGGGAGTAGAAACTCCCCTCGCTTTTCGACTTCTCTGATAGAAAAAGTTAATCCTCGTGTATCAATATCCTTGGTTCGAAAATAATTTTAGATTTTATTGAGTTTGAAATAAGACATGCAGCTTCCGCTTTTGCCAGCACCTTCAATGCCTTCTCGCGGTCATCGGCATGGTTGATCACCAGCTTTGGCCGCAGTGTGATCTCACTCATCATGTACTTTCCATCAACAGTTTCCAGTTTGCCGTGAGACTTAACGCTGAAAGTTTTGAATTCAAGTTTTGAATGTTCTGCAATGGCAAGAAAAGTGGTCATCAGGCAACTTGAGACTGCCGCAGTAAATAAATGTTCCGGCGACCAGGTTTTGTCAACGCCTTTTGGAAATTGCGGTGGCGTTGCTACTTGTATCTCATCCGGAAGGTCAAGCGCATAAAGAATGCCGACCCTGTCCTTTACCCAGTTCAGGTCAACTTCATAGCTGTGCTCAATCTGTCCGGCTGCCATAAACCTTTATTTTATGCAACAAAATAATAGCGTACTCTTGCTGGAATTTATGACAGTAGTCAGTTGGTATAGTGATATTGCTCACGACAGGGTTTAGCCGTTTCCATGCCGCGGATTGCAAGCAAAAACCCCAATAAGATCATTCTTATATTTCAGCGTCGTCCCGTAAAATAGCGCGTGTGTAATGATAGACGGTTAGTCCAGTGGAAACGACAAGCCCTGTGCCGGCAATGGAAAATAGCGCCTGGAAAGCGCGCGTGCGAAATGCAATATCTAAAAATGCTGCGTTTTCGCGGATGCCGACACCCCGGATGATACCCATGGTTATCAGTGCCAGCCAGAACACAAGCAGCGATCCACTCATCAGCTCTCGTGCCCAAGTGATAGATCTGGCGGCCCGCTCGCCTATCTTTCTTTCTACTACATACATTGCCGATGCCAATAGCAGAATAGTATTGATGCCTATTGTGGCGCCCATGGCATGTGCTACAGTGATCTGTGTGCCGTGCGTATATTGATTAAGGTACGGAACTGATATAGCCAGCGCCAGCGCCAGGTTGAGGAATACCCATAGATCGGCAGTTTTGAAGAAGCGGTAAGCCAACGGGTAAGGAACATCCGGTATCGATTTTTCATAGTTCTTCTTCCAGGTATAGATGATATGCCAGAGCAATACCAGTTCAGACATGCTGACTCCGAATGCCACCTGCCTGATTATGGGGTTGGCGGGTACCACATAAGTATGGTGCCCCCAATTGAACATCAGGTTGGTAAGGCTGAGGAAGTAGAACGCGAATGATTCGCGCTGGTAAGCAATTTTCTTATCGCCGGTTATTTGTTCCATTGTGTACATGGAGGTGCCGTAGATAAGCATATTCCAGGCGCCCACCATACTACCATTGGCTTTCCATTGCACAGTAAGGTCGCGGACGACATTGTTATTGAAGTAGGGCAGCAGCCACAAATGGGCTTCAAGAAAGGTGATGAGGAAGAAGAGAAGACCCGTGCTCCAGCTCCATATATAAACCGGCGATGTGGACAGCTTTGGCCGCATCGTTGCCACGAAGTTGATAATGAACAGCAACCAATAGAATATAATGACTGCGGTGAGCCACACCGGGAACTCGAGATATTCCCTGCCGGAGAACTTTCCCATGCAAAATCCGGTCGCAGCCGTTATCACCGTAGCGAGGTGCAGCGCAAAATGCAATTTGGCAAGCTCTGTCGAAAATAGTCCTTTGCCGCTGAGGTTCCCGATACAATTATAGATGAGGCCCGAAACACAGGCAAATATCCAGTTGATGGCGAGGAAAACGTGTAATGGTCGCGTCTTTTGAAAGGAAAAACGATCTGAAAGCAGCCGAGGATAGAAGTATTGTAAACTGGCGGCCAATCCTAATATCAAACTCAGTGACAGACAAAAGAAACCAAGTAGCAAAAACCTATTGCGGACAGTCACTGCGTTCATATCATTGTTTTAGCGCACGGTAAGTAACGTTCACGTATGACAGGTAAGCCAGCAACTGGTCTGCTTCCCGCTCACTGAAGTGGAAATTGGGCATGCGGTATCCGCCATTCATCAACATGGCGCGGGTATAAGCAACACCCCTGCCCTTTTCGCTTACTACCTGTGTTAGTTCAGGCCCCATATAGCCGCCCAGCCCGTATATCTGGTGGCAGCTCTGGCAATTTCGCTGTTGCCATATTGCTTTTCCCTGCGCAGCTTCCGGGCTCATTTCTATCCGGCAATTTGTGCCGTATGTGTAAACCCATCCGCTGTAGGCGGCATAACAGGTCAGCAGCGAAATGGCAAGAATGTACTTTTTCAATATGCCTGCCAGCCCTCTGTTGATATGAGGGCTAAAACAGCGGCGCAATGTATTTACCGGCGCGCAAACGGCCAATGATATCGCCCGCTGGGGTAAGTGATTTTTGTCAGGAAATCCCGCTTTAGCGAACCTTTCACATTTCCTGCGAAAACACAAGTTTTCCGGTGACGAGTGTCATTGTAGTGTCATGCGGACGGTTCTACTTTTGTTTTCAGATAGTTCAAATTGTTAACACAAAACCATTGTTTATGAAATTGAAAAAATTAGTGCTGCTCAGCTCGCTGATGATCGGGCTTGTTCCGCTAGGCAGAGCGCAGATTACCGGCACACCGCACGATTTCCGCAAGTACGGGACAAATGGAACAAACCAATACAACCCAAGTGGGGAAATATGTATTGTTTGTCACGCACCGCACAATAATGACGCGACGTTAGTGCCTCTGTGGAACCACACTACTACCGTACAGACATTCACTGCCTACACCGGCTATAAGCTAGGTTTTACCGTAGGCCAGCCCGACGGGACATCCAAAATGTGCCTTAGTTGCCATGATGGCGTAACTGCGTTGAACTCTTATGGCATGGGAGGCTCAACTCCAGGGTTACAGGACTCCATTACCGTAGCATCTGGTGGTGTAACAGCTCCAAGAACCTTGTTGCTTGGCGCTATCAGCACAAGGTCAACACTCGGTACAGATCTGACAAAATCTCACCCCGTTTCGTTTAGCTATGCTACGGCCCGGCTTACTAACCCAACATTGCGCGACACCAGCTATAGTGTAGCTGCGCTTGGAGGCAGTATCGGTTCTACTATGTTGGACAAAAATGGCGAAGTTCAGTGCACTTCCTGCCACGATCCTCACTCTTCTAATACCGGTACTTACTGGAAATACGGAAGGATGAGCAACGCTGGTAGCGCATTGTGTTTAACCTGCCATAACAAATAGTGTAGGGGTAATACTAACCGGAAAACGATTCAATTAAAACAAAAAAACAAAATGTATGAAAAATAAAAAGCTAATACTTGCAGTTGCCTTGGTCCTCGGGCTGGTGCAGCTAAGCAATGCGCAGATTGCAGGGTCTAAACACGACTTTTCCACTGCAACGTGGAACAACTCAAGTCCTATTAGTTCTTCGCTCCAAGGGCAAAAATGCCGGCCATGTCATGCGCCGCACAATTCAGTGGATACCGCTACCTGGGGCGTGAGCAATGCACCTCTGTGGGATCACAGGCTCTCTACTGCAACTTACACAGTATACTCCGGCTATTCTATGAATGCCACTGTAGGACAACCAGACGGTATGTCTAAACTTTGCCTGAGCTGCCATGACAATACAGTGGCACTGGCAAGTTTCAGGGCTTATAACGTTACGCCAAGCGGTACCGCTATCATCGGTAGTCTTAGTGGTGGTGTAAGCAACCTGGGTACAGATCTCAGTAACGACCACCCCGTATCTTTCGTTTACGACGCGTCACTGGCAAGTGCTGACGGCAAATTGTATGATCCTACAACTCAGGCTTCAGGGTTAGCTGCAGGCAATAGCATTGACGTTGATATGCTGGAACCAGGCACTCACAAGGTGCAGTGCACATCTTGCCACGATCCACACAACGGCGGCGGTGCTCCACATCTTCTGGTAAAGTCAAATACAGCAAGTGCGCTGTGTATGACTTGTCATAACAAATAATAGTTGTACCCACAACAGCTATAGAAAGGGCGGCTTATGCCGCCCTTTCTTTTTTTATCAATGTGCTAGCAACACCAGGTTGGGTGCGCAATGTGTTGTTGGCTTACTATTTCTCAATCACCAAAAATATTGCTGCGTAGGTACTTTTCAGGCGCTTTTTTGTTTTGTCGCAATCAAGTGCCCCATTGATCTTAACGCTGCAAGCATTGTAAATTCCGTGGTCATCTGCTCACGGCCATGGAGCGGATCTGGTTTCTCATTGAACGGCTTCATTTCGCTCAGCTCCCGGCGTCCGATAAACGGAGCCGGGCGAAGGCTAAGCAGCCATCAAACTATTTGCCCAATGTAATGAGATAATCAGCGCCAGTTTTATTCATGACGTGGACAGGGCAGAATGAGTCATAGACTACAATGATGTATACGCATAAAAAAGACCGGCTTGTTCAGCCGGTCTTTTTTATGCGATTTCAGTAGTTACTTGACAATTGCGTCTTGCAATATTACTTCAAATGAATATCCATATCCGAAATCCTTATTCAGTGTCACTTTTCCCTCTAGTGTGACGACGTCACCAACTTTCGCTGTTGCGTTCGTTGTAACTACCAGGTCGAATTTCCCATTGTTATCGCTGCCATCCTGAAGATGCAGCCAGTTCTTGTTCATAATTCCTTCGTTGTACTTGGTTACCTGGCCTTTCACGCGCACCGTTTTACCTGCACAGGAATCTTTGCTGGCTATAAGCTGAGCTATGGAAAGGCAACCTTCTCCCGGTGCTATATGCACAGTAGTTTTTGTTTCAGCGGCAGGCGTATGCTTATAAGATTTGTCCCCTGTTCCGTGCGCATTGTCGCCATGGGGGTGCGCTAATCCATCTGGCGTAATAGGTTCTTCAGACACGCCACCGAGAAATAGCACCAAATCGAACGTTCTCTTCAATTCGGTGCTTTTGAATTGAGTCATCGGCATGCCGCCAATATAATAGTAAGTGCTTCCTGCATTGGCTTCCATAGATGGTACGGCCAGCCACCTGGCTGTATCATTTTCTATCCCATGCAGGTAGGTATAATTTGTTGTTTGTATCACGGAGTCAACAACTATTCTGTGATTGCGGGATACCTTATTAAGCCCCTCATGTGTGGCCTGTGCTTTCGCCGAACATGTCAGTAACACAGCAGGCAGCAGGAAAATATTTTTGTTCATGATCTTCATCATTTTGGAATAAGAAAAGGTCGCTCCATTGAGTGCGTTGTCCGCTATCGTGCTACCGGACAGCAGCTTTCTGCTACAAGATTAGTGAAGATATACCCGGAGTTGAATGGTTAATATCAGCAGTCTATATGACTAACGTCATTACTATTCTTTGAGGCGGGAAATAGTTTTACATGATATATGCAATGAATCCCGTCCACAGCTTCTTCACGCGATCTTAATCGGGTTTGTGTGTATGGGACAGCAATACGAAACTTCGTTTTGCAATCAAAATTTGTTAGAAATGATAATGAGACCTACTGCCGTATTGATAGCTGGATTAATTCTGGCCGGCACCGCATCCTGCTCGCTGCTACACCATAAAAAAGTGACGGCGAAAGACCCGGTATTTTATCCCTCAGCGCCGGATACTGCGCGCATTCAATACCTCGCTACTATTAATGGCTCCGATTATCTGCCGCGACGTTCGAAATTTTCAACGTTCGTACTCGGGCAGGAAGCCCGCAATTTTGTGGGTAAGCCATTTGGAGCTATCATGCGCAATGGCAAAATGTACATCTGCGATGTGGGGCTGGAGATGATCGAGATAGTAGATCTGAAGAAGCAAAAATGGATCAATTTTTCGCCATCAGGTGCCGGAGCATTGAAGAATCCGCTGGCAGTTGCCGTAGATTCTAATGAGACAATGTATATAGGTGATGTAGGCAGGCACGAGGTGCTTATGTTTGACAGCGCACGTCATTTTGTGAAGGCAGTAAAAGATACGGGTGATTTTAAGCCCACCGATATCGTGATATCGGGCAATGAATTATGGGTGACAAATCCGGTCAATCACAAGATCAATATCTACAACAAAAAGACGCTTGAACTCGTGAATACGATGGGGCAGTATGAACAGGGAGATGATGGCCACCTCTATTCGCCCTACAACTTGTTTGTTGACGATGAAAGGGTATATGTCACTGATTTCGGCGATTTCAAGATCAAAATATTTGATAAGGCCGGAAAGTACCTCTCGTCAGTAGGCAGTTATGGCACCAGTGTTGGTCAGTTCGTACGTCCTAAGGGAATAGCCTGTGACAGGGATGAGAACCTTTTTGTTGTGGACGCAGGCTTCGAGAATGTGCAGATATTCAATAGAGACGGTCGCTTGCTCATGTTCTTCGGTGGTACCTATAAAGACCACGGAGACATGTGGTTGCCCCAGCGCGTGACCGTTGACTACGATAACCTGAAATACTTTGCACCATACGTGGATCCCGCTTTTGAGCTGAAATATCTCATTATCGTATGTAATCAGTTTGGGCCTGATAAAGTAAATATTTACGGGGCTATATCCCCCAGAAAATAGTTTGCCGGATGGCTAAAAAGCACATAAGCCAGAGATCACGCTACGGTGTCATTGCGGTTTTATTCCTGTTGTTGGGGTGTACCGCAGTGCAAAAGCACAAAGCACTTGTGTTCTTTTTTGATGGAGTTCCTCCATTGAACGGGTCTGTTGCGCCGGCTGCCGATACGAGCCGGCCTGGCTTAAAGCCGGTGTTCGTGGCCAGGGGAAATCGGCCACCGGTTATGTACCTGCACAAACCTTACCAGGAACGCAGGTGCGAAAACTGCCACACACCAACGCGTGACCTTGTTGCTCCTATGCCCGATCTGTGTTTCAAATGTCACAAGAATTTTCTGGATGGTTATACTTATGTCCATGGTCCTGTGTCATCAGGAAATTGCACCAAGTGCCACCATCAGCATACTTCCGAGTATCCGAAATTGCTCATCAGGCCGGGTCAGGATCTGTGTCTTTACTGCCATAAGCAGTCGATCGTTTATGATACGAAATACCACAGACTGATGGAGGATATGTCTTGTACGGAATGTCATAATCCGCACGGAGGCAAAACACGTTACATGATAAAAGATAACGTGGACTTTAATGGACTGGCACGCATAAGCGATATCGCTTCCAAGAGACTGTATGGCAAGGTGTGGCGCAATAAGCCGGGAGATCTGCCTGCGGGTACTGAGGTATATGTTCAGGATAATGACTGGAATTACAATGTTATCAGTACAGGTGTAACAGACAAGAACGGCCGGTTTTTGATCAATGGCCTGGATACCGAAGGCAACTATACTATCAGAATAAAAGGGAAGGAATCAGATACACTTCGGATGGCGATAGTGGATTACAAAAATGAAGTGGTGTATGACATGGGAACAACCGAAAAATTGAAGTTCCTCTATGATAATAACGTGAGCGGTGCCGCCCGGAAATCACTTTCCGCAATACGTGCATCTGAAGATTCAACTTGGGGCGTTGTTCAGGTTGCGACGACAAAACCTGTTGACAATGTGGAGGCGAGGCAGGTCTCAGCCGTTGATACGTCAAAGAGTACAGAAGGTCAACCTGCGGTTGCTGCAACAAAGCCGGTTGAGGTAAAGCGGGAACTACATACTGTAGCCCCGGTTGTGGTTAAAACAGAGCCGGAACCTCCATCATACAGCAGAGCCGACGTGGCCAGCGTCTCCGTTCAGGGCCAGAATTTTTCCATAGTACATGGTGCTCCTGTATTTGTTTTGAACGCACGGGGAGATATGGTGCCGGTTGCTGCATATGGCGATGATGGGCAGATAAAGATGAAAGCAGATGGCGCAACAGCATCTGAAGCAGACTCCATGGCTTACGCTCATATAGTAATGAAGTATTACGGAGCACAAAATAGCGCTGATACTACGCCAATGTCTCCTGCAACGGACTTAACCCCGGTCAGGATCGCGGGGCGCACCTATCACCTCGCTAAGAATACGCTGTACTTCATTCTCGATGAGTCGGCGGAGGTGGTCAGTGTTGCCAAAATGGATGCGCGGGGGAATTTTAGTATGTGCCCGCCACGCAATAATAATTCCCCTGTGTCGCTGGCAGATAGCGCAGTCTATTCCAGGGTGGTGATGCTCTACTATAATATGGATCCTGCCTTAACAGATGCTCGGCCCGTTGACTCGCCAGCGGTTGTGCCTCAGAATATCGATGCATTTACTGTTCATTATACGGATAAAGGCGGCTCGTCCGGGCAAAAAGGCAGGACAAAAGTTTTGGAGCAGGTGGCCAACTATATGGCCTTACACCCTGAAATGGGCGCCAGGATATCGGCCAGTGGTGGTAAGCAAAAACTGGAGGCAAAAGCCGCGGGCACGGCAGTGCAATTCCTCCGGGGACAGGGAATTGAGGCAAGCCGTTTAAAAACCGTTTTCCCTGATGGGGACGATAACGGCGGGAAAAGTTTGAATGGGGATGAGCAGGCCCTGAAGGCAGATGAGGTAATTGTAACTATTGAAGTCAATTGAGTAAATCGTAATACAAAAAGGCGACATGCGGAACCGCGCACTAATTATTGTCTTGCTAATTACACTGGCGTCAGCGAAGAGATCCCTCGCTCAACAGTCGCAAGGGGGTATATTTTCGCTTGGGCTGTGGAATATGACCACGGCATCCGGCGAATTGAAGCTGGGCGGCATGTATGGGCAGGGTGGTAGCAACTCTATGGGTTATAACGATTATTCGAAATCACAAAGCCTTTACGGCGGACTTCAGGTCAATACGGGCAGTTATTTCTGGAGTCCGGAATTTATGGTCATTGGTATTAGCGGATCTTATTCGCCGATGACATCTTCTTCCACGCACGTTTTGTTCGCAGACAGGCGCGATGCGATCGATGCGACAAATTATGGTTTTTCAGCCAGCCTGCTTCCCAATAAAATTGTCTCAGCATCCGGCTATGCTAATTATGGTCAAAGTTACGACACGAGGGAAAATCTTACCGATCTCAGAAATACTACGAAAGCAGACGGAGTATCGATGGCTATAAAGAGCAAATTTCTCCCTGTAAATCTTTCATACACGAACTCAGATGTAGTGATGCAGGAAATTAGCACGCCACACAGTTACAATTACCAGGACCAGGTGTTCAATTTTAACACATCGCACTCATTTTCCAGCTTCGACAGGACTGAGCTGACTTATAATCGTAAAGACTATAGCCGCAAAGATGACACAGATGCGGTAGCCCGAAATTATATGGATGTGGTGGAATTGAAAAACAACATCTTTCTGGACAGTTCAAAGAGCCGATATCTGAGCATGGATGTATACGGCCTCAGGCAGCGTGGGCTGGATACTTTTGACCAGTTGCGCGCCGCAGAAAGGTTCAGCGGCAAGCTGCCGCTTCGTATTGGTATAGGCGCAGGCTATTCATATTTCTATTCAGCAAGTCCGCTTGAAACGCTTGGTCAGCACGAACTCAATGTGGGCCTTAGCCGGCAATTTTATGAAAGCCTGTTCACGGGTATCACCGGTAATTATAACTATGCAAACCAAACCGAATACCAGGAACAGTATTCTACTTTAGGGTTTAATGTCAACTACAATAAGAAGATCCTCGGTAAGGGACAGTTGAGCGCATCATATAGTTTAAGCAGGTTGCACGATGAACGCCAGAGCGCAGACCAGTTATTGCAGGTACTGAATGAAGCATACGTTCTTTCCGATAATCAGATCACCATGATCAAGTTGCCGTTTGTTCAGCTCTCCACTGTAGTAGTGAAAGACGCAACCGGAACGCTTATTTATCGTGAAAATATCGATTATCTGCTGGTTGTCATGAACAACTATGTAGAAATTCAACGAATACCCGGCGGCCAGATCGCCAACAATTCGACCGTGTACCTGTATTATACAGCAACGCAGCCTGGTAATAACAAGTATGATGTGAATATTACCGGCTTATCAGCAGAGTTGACTTTTTTCAACCGGCTAATTAATGTTTACTACCGGGTTAACGGGTCGAAATATGTGAATGTCGAGTACTCTGATGCTACATTCCTCAATAACTATAACAATATCATGTATGGTGTCGCCTCGACCTATAAGGTGGCGACGGTAGGGGTGGACATCAACGACTATCAGAGTAATCTCTACCCTTACCACCTGGTTCGCTACTATACGCTGATTCAGGGGAAGCTCCGCAGGAAACTGAGCTATCAGTTGAGTGCCAACTATCGGGTTTATGACCACTTGCCTAATAATGAAATAAACCGGTTGTATAGTGATGCGAATTGCGGTTTGTCTTACATATACAGCCGGACCACCAAAATGGAACTCACGGCGGTATACACTTACCAACATGGCAAGGACCTTGATCTTGACTTGCTTACCGGGCGTTTCAAGTTGACGAAAGTAATGCGGAGTGTATCCCTTGTTGCTGTTATAGAGGCGTACCAGCGCAGTTATCTCGACAATGAGAAATACAACAACCTGAGCGGATATATCCAGTTCGTTAAAAAGTTTAAATACTGATGATATGGCTAATAGAATTGCAATCCTTGTTATCGTTCTTTCCGCATTTGCCATGCGGGCAGCAGCACAGGATGACACTGTAAAGAACGGCTGTACGGTTTCGGGATGCCATAATACACTGGTGAGCCAGGAGGTGGTGCACCATGCTGTGAAGAAAGGTTGCGACAACTGCCACCAGCCTACTGGTGCACAGCATCCGTCTGCCGGTGTCGCCGGGTTTAAGCTCAGCCAGGAAATACCTGCACTGTGTTACAAATGCCATGACGAGAACAACGTTATGAAAGATGTGCATCCTCCGGTAGCCAAGGGCAAGTGTCTCGATTGTCATACACCCCATAGTTCGCCTGAGAGCAATTTGTTGAAGAAATACCCTGAGGGAGATCTTTGCCTGTCTTGTCATAAGCTGGAGTCGGCGCAGAAACGTGTAAAGCACGAACCAGTGGCCAAAGGCGAGTGTGTAAAGTGCCACGATCCACACCAGTCTGACGTGAACAGGCTGCTGAACGAAGAGTCGCCTACACTGTGCCTTAAATGTCACAAGGCCCAGGCCGAAGAGATAAAAATGGCCAATGTGCACCCGCCGTTTCAGAATAATTGCCTGAACTGTCATGCACAGCACAGTTCCACCGAAAACAAACTGCTGAACCTGACGCCTCAGAACCTTTGCATCTACTGCCATGACGATATGCAGAAGAAAATAGCAAAAGCCACTGTGGTGCACGGAGCCGTAACCGACAAGCGTTCATGCCTCAATTGTCACTCTCCGCATGCATCCGGCCAAAAACGTTTCCTGAAGGCTGAGACAAAAGAGCTTTGCCTGGGCTGTCATAATAAAACGCTTGCCGTGGGCGACCGCAAGATCGCCAACATAGCACAGACGCTCGACAAGAGCAAATCTGTGCACGCTGCCATAGAAAAAGCAAGTTGTACCGGTTGTCACGACCCTCACGCATCCGGGAATCCGTTCCTGCTCAATAAGAGTTTCCCTGCCGGAAGCTATGCTGCAGGAACAAAAGAAAACTTTGCCCTGTGCTTCAGTTGTCACAAGAGCGAGCTTATTGAAAGTCCTTCAACAACCGTAACCGGCTTCAGAAACGGCGACAAGAACCTGCACTATGTGCACCTGAATGGCGATAAGGGACGTAGCTGCGCCATCTGTCACAATCCGCATGGTGCGCCCAACGAAAGGCTCATTAACAACGAAGCTCCATTTGGCAGCTGGGATATGCCACTTAAGTTCCAGAAGACCGACGGTGGCGGTTCCTGTGCACCAGGGTGCCATACGGAACGCAAGTATGAAAGAACTCCGGTAAAACAATAGCGCACGATTGTTTACGTTGTATCCCCGGCTTACAGGCCGGGGATTCTTTTTTGCGCGCAAGCAGGCTGACAATAATCATATTTCTCTATGACTGAGTTCATTCTGCTGCTGCCGCTACCACTCTTTCTTTGCTTCTTAAATGGGTAGCGCCCATCTCAAAATCACCGGTAAATGAAAAGCAAGGTCAGAGACAAGATAACATGCCGGGAATGCCCAAATAACGGGTGCCTCGTGAAAGTGAATATTGACGTTGCTCTGCTCGATGCGTGGGAATCGCAAAAGACGCAGACCCTTTACAAAGAGGATGAGCCGGTTTTCACAAAAGGAGACCCCATAGCCGGGTTGAACATTGTGCAGAATGGCCTGATACAATTGTTTTACCTGGGCAGCGGCAGAAGATCGGAGGTGATCAGATTTGCAGGGAATGGCAAAATATTCGGGCATGTGGCTATCGCGGGCGATCACTATCCCAGCAGTTCTATGGCGAAAGAAGAAACTCTAGTCTGTCATTTTTCCAACGAATTGTTTTTGAAAATGAATGAATCGAATCCCCGGTTCTGTTTTGATCTGATCTCGTATTATTCGAAGCAACACAATCAAACTGTGCTGCGGCTGATAGTAAGCGCGCAAATGAACCTTAGGGAAAAGGTGGCGAATGCGCTGCTATACCTGTACCAGGAGTTTGGCGTGAACGGAAATGCCGAGCTCCGCCCATGTTTTAGCAGGGAAGATATTGCCAGCCTTGCGGGAACAACGCAGGAGCAGGTTTCCAGGCAATTGTCAGATTTCGAAAAAGATGGGATCATCAGCAAGCGGGCCCGTCATATAGCAATGATTGCGCCAGACAAGCTCAAATCCATCATCAACAGCTACTACGCCAATAACGATAACTAAAAGTTATATGAAGAAAGTAATCAACATTCTGTTCTCTCCAAAAACCACCGTAGTGTTGCTGCTATTGCTCGCAATTGTGATGGGATCGGCAACCTTTATCGAGGAAAAATATGATACTTATACTGCGCGGCATCTTGTTTATGGGTCTCGCTGGTTCGAGTTGCTGTTCTTATTACTTGCGCTGAATTTCATCGGCAACATAACCAGGTATCAGATGACGAGCTGGAAAAAGGCAGGAGGATTGCTTTTTCACTGCGCGTTCCTGGTCATCATAGCTGGCGCAGCTATCACCAGATATACCGGATTCACGGGGTCTATGCGCATAAGAGAAGGAGAAACCTCAAATACAATTTTTTCAGAAGAACCCTACCTGAGGGTGATGACACCTGATGGGCAGACATTTGAGCGGCCTGTATGCCTGACGCAGGTGGGCAGCAATGCATTTGAGGGCAGCATCCCGGCAAAGGCGGGTAAGGTGGACATCCGGTTCCGGAACATCATACGCAATGCAGTTGATAAGATCGAAGAAAATGTGACTAACGGCCAGAACGTGATAGAAGCAGTGATACCGGGGGAGAACGGCAGCCAGTCTGTCTATATTGTAAGTGGCGAGGTGAAGGATTTCGGGCAGTTTGCAATAGCGTATAATAACACCTCCCGTCCGGATGCGATACAAATCACAGATAAGGAGGGTAAGCTATACATCGGTGCTCCGTTCGCCATTAAGCGCACAAAGATGCCTGAGATGGCTATGGATACTATCGCCGGGAATACACAGGTTGAGGTAAAAGAGAAATGTCTGCATGAATTTTCAGGCGGCTTGTTTGTGTTCAAAAAGTCATACAAGAATGCTAAGAAAACATTGGTGGAAGGCACTGATGAAATGGGTGGCAGCGGAGTGAACGCACTGGGCCTGGACATTACTATCGGAGGCAAGAAGCACGAGATACAGGTTATGGGCGGGCCAGGGTACCTGGCCAATTACCAGGACTATGACATGGATGGATACGACCTTAAAGTGGCCTATGGCCTCAAGGAAATGGAATTGCCTTTTTCTATCAGCCTGCAGAAGTTTGTGCTGGAGCGCTATCCGGGTTCCAACAGTCCGTCTTCTTTCACCAGCGAGGTGACCCTTACGGATAAAAGAAATGGCACCAACCGCCCAACCAGGATATTTATGAACAATGTACTCGACTATGATGGATACCGCTTCTTTCAGTCATCTTACGATCCGGATGAGCACGGTACCATCCTGTCTGTCAATCACGACTTTTACGGCACCTGGGTATCTTATATCGGCTATTTCCTGATGGCCGTTGGGTTTGTGATCACGCTGCTTAGCAAAAGCTCCAGGTTCCATTTGCTGGGCCGCAACATAAAAAAGATCCGGCTGGCACGTCGGGCAATGGTTTTGGCTGTGATCGTTCTCGCAACCCAGGTCAGTGGATACGCGCAAAGCAATGCCGTAAAGCATGTGTCTGAAGCGGAAGCCAATAAGCTGGCGCACCTGGTGGTTCAAACATTCGATGGCCGGTTTGAACCCGTTCATACACTTGCTTTCGATGTGATGCACAAAATTGCTCACAAGAGTTCGTTCGATGTGCCGGGCATGGGCAAGATGGATGCCATGCAGGTGTACCTGGATATGGTGGTAAATGCCGAGTACTGGAAGAATGAGAAGATCATTTACATCCGTGAAAAGTCGGTTCAGAACATACTGGGCATAAATGGGAATTATGCGTGCTTTCAGGATTTCTTCGATGCTTCGAATACCTATAAATTAAAGGAATTCGCTGAAAAGTCTTTTCGCAAAAAGCAGTCTGAACAGAATACGTTTGATAAGGAGATCATCAAAGTTGATGAGCGGGCCAACATATACATGATGACGTTCAACGGCAGCATGCTGAAAATATTCCCGGCACAAGGTTCAATAAATAATTCATGGGTTGCCTGGGATGATTCTATGGCCACAGTGCCGATCACCGGGAGCCTGCAAACATTGAATGAGGACCTGCAACTTCGGCTGTTCAACATCCGCAGCATCATGGGGCTCTATCTTCAGGAGGTGTACAAGGGCAATCAGACGGGTAATTACGAACGGGCCGATAAGATATTAAGCTACATTTCCTCCATGCAGCGGCAAAGCGCAGCTGCAAGTTTCCTGCCGTCTGAGCAAAAGGTTGCACTGGAGATACAATATAACAAGGCAAACATCTTCACAACGCTGATGAGCATATACAGCGTGCTTGCCGTTGTGATGCTGGTGCTGGCATTCGCAGAAATACTTCGCACCAACAAAAGCCGCGTGATAACCTGGATGATGAATCTGTGCGTTGCTATACTGATATGCACATTCCTTTATCATACCTACGGAATGATCTTGAGGTGGTACCTGACCGGGCATGCACCCTGGAGCACAGGATATGAGGCACTGCTGCTGATAGCATGGGGCGGCACACTTGCGGGCTTCTTTTACCTGCGAAATTCCAAAATTACCCTTGCCGCTACTACGCTGCTCGCGTTCTTTGTTTTGTTAACAGCCACCATCAGCAGTTACGATCCTCAGCTCACTAACCTGCAACCGGTATTAAAGTCCTACTGGTTGGTAATACACGTGGCCACACTTACAATCAGTTATGGCTTCCTGGGTCTTGGCTTTGTTCTCGGGCTGATAAACCTGGTCATTTACCTGCTGACAAATGAAAAGAACCGCAAACGACTGACGCTGGTATCGAGTGAGCTGACCGACATCAACGAAATGAACCTGACTGTGGGGCTTTACATGGCCACGGTGGGCACATTCCTTGGCGGCATTTGGGCCAACGAATCCTGGGGTAAATACTGGGGATGGGATGCAAAAGAAACATGGGCACTTGTTATTGTGATCGTATATACCGTAATAGTGCATCTGCGCCTGGTGCCCAAGTTAAAATCAGAATATCTGTTCAATCTGTTTTCTGTCTTTGGCTTCAGTAGCGTTCTGATGACATTCTTTGGTGTCAACTACTACCTGTCAAAGGGCTTACACAGCTATGCAGCGGGAGACACGCCGGCATTCCCGCTATGGGCCTGGATATCCATTTTCTCAGTGATCGGGCTGGCCATAGCCGCTGGTGTAAAGCGGAGGCAGTTAAGAAAAAGAATGCAGTGAATAGCTTAATACGTAAGATCATGAACAAAAGTGCAGTTTTCTTTTTTGCAGCCATTTTGCTGTATATGAGTTCCGCTATAGCAAAAGAAAGCAAGGCGGATAAGAAAAACAGGAAAAAGACTGCCAAAGCGGAAGCGCGCTTCCAGAAGCGGGTAAGCCGGGATCCGCGCAGTGCTTCAGTGTACTGGCAGTATGCGAATGAGCTTATTGGCATTAAGGGCGAGACGATGAAGGCGGACGGCTACTATGACAAAGCGATTAGCCTGGATTCGGTGAATGGCCCTCTATACAAGGACTATGGTGTTTTTCTTTACGATCACAAACGCGATATTGATAAGGCAGACACAATGTTTGTGAGGGCCGCCAGGCACGGAACCAACGACGACGTGACAAAGAAGTACCTGGGACAGATCAATGAGCAACTGGCTGGGCGGGCCGCTGAGCAAAAGTTATTCGACCTCGGAGAAGCATCGGATAAGAGCACAAGCACCGTAGCCTTTTCTGTGCTCACCAATTTTGATTCATTGAAGAAGGTGTTGACAGACCCGCCATCCCCAACTAATTACAAACGGCTGCTGGACAGGTTTCTCCATGATGACGCATCCTTTTCTGCGTCTGACATGTATATGCTGATTGTTGGTTACACGGCGCAGAAGGAATATAATCCGTTTAACTACACTGATATTTCCACATTCAGGGGCATCCGCGACATCGATACCGCCATTAAGATCGGATCGGATCTGGTGAAGATATATCCTGTGAACCCCACGCTTAACCGGCAGATGATGTATGATTACCGGAGGAAGAATGATACCGCAGCTGCAAACCGGTACAAAAGAAGGGCGAGACTGTATTTTGATGCGATGCTGTATTCGGGCGACGGAACCTGTGCCCGGCCTTACCTTACCATTTGGGGAAAAGAGGAGGAAAATTTCCTCAACTATATCGGCGCAAAGGGCAATGACGAACATGCCATGACGAACTGCTCCGGACAGGTATCGGAAATGCAGGAGATGGTGAACGATCAGACCCGCAAAAAGCAGGATGTCTATTTCGATGTACAGCTGATCTATCAGCAGTCGATGGGTAAATAGGATAAAGTGGCCGGTTGACGATTATCACGGTCAGAAATGACTACCATCATGGAAACGGCCAGCATATTGTCACACATTTGTAAGGTCAAAAATCAATGCCGGTGGCCTTTTGAGAAGCGTGAATTGAGGTAGAAGTGGCTGCCCGCTTATAGAAGAGTTCAATTTTTATTATTAATAACTAACACAAAAAAAGGATCATGAGAAAGCAGATCTTAATGACCGCCGCAGTAGGTATCTCGGTGTTCTGTTTTGCCTTTGCACCGGACAAGAAGCCTTGGAACGCACCGGACAAGGATGCGAAAACGCCAAACAAAGTAGCCACTAATGCAGAGTCTGTTGCAGCTGGCAAGGCGCTTTTTGCAAAGCATTGCCAGTCTTGCCATGGTAAAACAGGCCTTGGTGACGGCACAAAGGCAGCCCAACTGAAAACAGAGCCGGGCGATTTTTCAAAAGCTGCATTCCAGTCTCAGTCTGATGGCTCTATCTTCTACAAGATATCCGAAGGCAGGGACGACATGCCAAGCTTCAAGAAGAAGATCACAGATCCTAACGACATCTGGAATCTGGTGAACTTTTTGAGGACGCTGAAGAAATAGCGCCCAAAAATTTTAAAGATACCGGGCTGCGTGAAGCGGCCCGGTACTTAAAAAAATTACTGCGGCACAAACTTTCCTGCTAAGCCGCATTTGTTCTTAGATTATCTATTAGGTGAACCCATAAAAGGTTTCAATTCGTATGAATAGCGAAAAAAAAGTGACGCGCAGAAAGCTGGTAAGCTGGCTGGGCGTTTTGTCTGTTTTTGCAGCCGCCGGATTTACATGGAGGCCACGGAAAGCTAAAAAACAGCAAACAATAAAAATGCTGACCCAGGATGGTAAGCTGGTGGAGATCGATGCATCATTGCTCGGAAAAGACGCACCCAAAATATCGAACAAAGAACTACAGGGCTGGATAAACAGGCCCTGATTTATTTTAAATAAATAGCTAACGCATGGACACGAATAATACCTCCCGGAAGGAGTTTCTGGCATCGCTGGTGACAACGGGGCTGGTGCTGGCGGGATGCTCGTCGAAGGACAATCCTTTTGAGGCTGGAAAAGAGGAAAACACGCAACTGACGGGTGAGAAAGTAAAACTGTTGTCGGTGGACGGACAGGTTATAGAGGTCGATAAAGCACTCCTGAAGCCAGTTCCGGATCTGCCCCCGGTATCTAACAGCGAAGCCCGGATAGGGATACCAGGTAAGAAATTTGTTATGGTCATCGATCTCTCCCGGTGCAAGAATCTGAGAAAGTGCCAGGAGGGCTGTAACCATATGCACCACATCCACTCAAATCTGGCCTGGGTGAAGGTTTATCCTATGGAAGAGGGTGAGCATACCGCTCCATACTGGCAGCCCACCATATGTATGCACTGCGACGAGCCTCCTTGTGTGAAGGTATGCCCTGTTGATGCAACGTTCAAAAGGCAGGACGGAATAGTGCTTATTGATGCTGACCGCTGCATCGGTTGCCGTTTTTGCATGGCTGCATGTCCTTATTCTACCCGTGTTTTTAATTGGGAGAAACCAGACACTGTTTCCGATGAGTTGGCAAAGCAGCCATATTCGTGCGAAAGCAGTGTGCCGCAAAAGAAGGGAACTGTGGGCAAATGCGATTTCTGTCCGGACATGGTTCGTAAAGGCGAGTTACCGCATTGCGTAAGCGCGTGCCCTAACGGCACATTCTTTTATGGCGACATCAACGAAGACAGCGTTACCAATGGCGCTGAGACTTTCCGGTTCAGCGAACTGATCCGGGACAAGGCAGGCTATCAGCTGATGGACGATCTGGGCACCAAGCCGAGCGTATATTATCTGCCGCCTGCAAGCCGCAACTTCCCATTTGAGAAGGGGCTTGAAAATGACAATGAAAAAATTTGATCATTCTAAAATATTCAGAAGTGGAACACACATTAACAGATGAAAAAATAAAAACCGACCTTCTGCCGCAGAAGTTCGGAACGCGAGGAAAAATCTGGACGATTGTGCTGGTGATCCTGTGCCTGGTTGGTGCTTTTGCCTACGTCCGGCAGCTTCAGAAGGGCCTGATCGTCACCTCGATGAGGGACTACGCCTCATGGGGTATTTATATTTCCAATTTCGTATTCTTTGTAGCTATCAGCCTTGTAGGTTCACTGATCACAGCGGTGCTGCGCCTTTCGGGTGTGCACTGGAGCACGCCCCTTACCAGGATAGCTGAGATCATTGCGGTTGCAGGCATCACTTTTGCTTCCCTTATTATCATTGTTGACATGGGGCGGCCAGAACGTTTCTATCACCTTTTCATTTATGGCCGTTTGCAATCGCCGATAATATGGGATGTCACGGTGATCACCACTTATTTTGTCATCAGCATACTACTGCTGTATATCCCGCTGCTTCCGGATATGAAAATAATGATGGATGCAAGTAAGGGAAAGGGTATGTATAAGCTTTATAAGTTCTTAGGCTCGTTCTGGAAGGGTACGCCCATGCAGCATCGCCTCAGTAACAAGGCAGTCAACATCCTGGCCATCGCAATTGTTCCGGTTGCATTTAGCATCCACACGGTTACATCATGGCTGTTTGCTACCACGTACAGGCCGGGGTGGGATAGTACCAATTTTGGTGCATACTTCATAGCGGGCGCCTTCCTTGCCGGATCTGGCGCGGTGGCTGTGGCCATGTATGTTTTCCGTAAATATTACAAGCTGGAAAAGTACATCACTGATGAGCATTTTGACAAGATGGGCAAGATCATTGTGATGCTGGCGCTGTTGTATCTCTATTTCAATATTAATGAGTTCCTGACGCCGGTATTTAAAATGAAGAAATCGGAAGCCGCTTTCCTGAACGGGCTGTTCATCGGCGAGTTTGCGCCGTTGTTCTGGTCTGCTATCATCGGTGGCATGCTGGTGCCTATGTTCATGCTGTTATTCCGCAAGGGGCGCAAACCATTCCCCATGTTCATAGCAGGTATTATGATCGTAGTGGGGGCCTGGTTCAAGAGGTATCTTATCGTTACGCCAACCTTGCTGCATCCGTTCCTTCCTATGCACAATGTGCCCGAAGAGTACAAGCATTATTTTCCCAGCTTCGATGAGTGGGCTATCGCCATCGGGTCTCTGGCGGGGGCATTGCTTGTTGTAACACTGTTTGCAAGATTTTTCCCAATCATTCCTATACAGGAAACAATCGAAGAAAAACATGAAAAGGAACATGATCATCAATAAAATAGGATCGGGCGCTATAGCACTGTTGCTCTGCGGCGTTTGGCCTGCAGGCAGCCATGCACAAGACAAGCCATCCATGTCAGTGTCGCTGACATACAATACCATCAATAACAACATTCCTTACCTGGTACTGTCGGCTAAAGTAAAGACGGACGGCAAGTTCAGGCCGGTCAAAGGGCAGGCATTCGATCTGTATCTGGATAAAGATTCATCCGGGAAAGGAGCGAACCTGATAGGAAAGATAACGACCAACGAACAGGGGCTGGCTGGCGCTACAATTCCGCCAACGCTCGAAGCGGCATGGAAGGCGAACACCGCACATACGTTCGTGGCCACATCTGCAGCTAATAAGGATGTTGATGCTTCAAATACTGAGATCAGCATCTCAAAGGCCAGGCTTGTGATAGATACCGCAGCAGACAAGAATGTGAAGGCGGTGGTTTCCGAGTATAAGAATGGCGCATGGGTGCCGGTAAAGGGGGTTGAGCTGAAACTGGCTGTTAAACGGCAGGGTGCGGATCTCCCGATATCTGAGGAACAAAGTTATACTACCGATTCGCTGGGACAGGTAACAGCTGAGTTCAAACGGTTGGATGTGCCCGGAGACGAGAAGGGGAATATTGTGCTGGTAGGCAAGATCGAAGACAATGACCAATATGGTAACATGCGTGTGGAGCAGTCGGTGAACTGGGGTAAGAAGTTCGTTGTCGATCAGAATTTTTTCCATCGTGCCTTGTGGGCATCACGTTTCCATTCCCCTTTCTGGCTGGTATTCATGGCATACTCCATCATCGTTGGTGTATGGGGAACTGTTATCTACCTCATCTTTATGTTGGTTAAAATCAAAAAGCTGGGTAAGCACCATAAGTAGCTCATTCATCTTTCAAAGTATGATAAAAGGCCCGGAACTATTTGTTTCGGGCCTTGTTTGTTTTATGGCTGTATGCGCTATGTAAGTTGAATCGGTATCGTCGATACGGTTGAGACTGATAGTGTTTGAAAGTGTACTCATTGGAAGCATAGGGAATGCCTGAAAACCGTTTGCCTCCTGTAATGGAGGTAAACGGTACTTCAAAATCACACTATCAAAAATGGATTATTGTGCTATCACCAATCGGGCATTGTAGCTTACAGTACCTGTTTTAGCAGAAAGCGTATAAACGCCTGCCGGTTGATCCAGCGTAAATTCATAGTTCTTATTGGCAGGAAGCACGAATGTTTTAACAACGGCTCCCGCGGTATTGGTGATCGCTACATCTGCATGGTCTTCGGTGGTTGAGGTCAGTTTAATGAACATGCGGCCGAACTCGTCTGTATACGATGTAAAGACAGATTCAAAGTGAGCGGCGCTATCATTGCGCACCACCATGGTTGCCCTGCGGTTCAGCGCCCTGCCAGACCTCGTTTTGTTATCTGCCACCGGATCGCTGTATCCGTTTGCCTTCACAATTATTCTCTTCGTGTCAATGCCTTTGTGCATCAGGTAGCGGCGCACTTCCAGCGCGCGCTGTTTCGAGATGATGACATTGGCCATTTCAGGGCCTATGATGTCGCTATAGCCATCTACCCGCACCTTTGTTTGCGGGAATTTCTTCATTGTTGCCACTATGCTGTCCAGGTAAGGATAAGAGTCCTGGGTAATGGTAAATTTATTAAAGGCAAAGTGAACCTGGTTACGGTCCAGGTCTTCGGTCACATCTATCCGCGATCCTTTGCGGTATGGGCATCCATGATTGTCCGCCGGTCCGGCGACAAACGGGCAGATGTCTTTGTCGTCCGGAATACCGTCTCCATCGCTATCGGGGCATCCGTTATATGCTGCAAGTCCGGCCTGGTGGGGGCAACTGTCGGCGGGGTCTGGTATGCCATCTCCGTCACTGTCCGGGCAGCCATTGAATTGCGCCAGGCCAAAAACATCCGGGCATGCATCAAACCTGTCTGGAATACCGTCTCCATCGCTATCCGGGCAGCCATTGAACTTTATCGGGCCGGCTTGTGTGGGGCAAGAGTCAGCATAGTCGGGAATGCTGTCGAGGTCCTGATCCGGGCAGCCGTTAAAAACTACCATCCCTGAATCGAACGGGCACTTATCCCTTTTATCAGGCACGCCATCATGATCGGAGTCGCGAAGTTTCCCAAATATGCCCAGAAAGCCAACACGGTTGCCGTGATGCTTTTTGTGCGCTTTGATCACAGTTTTCGCTGCCGCTTGCACGTGTGTTGTATCCTGCCCGAATGCGGGATGTAAACCCATCCACGCTATCAGCAGGGCTATTGATACTTTCATTGTTTCAAATTGACGAACAACCGGCAGGCTTCTGCGAAGTATCCCGGAAGTCTATTTTATGTTTGCATCTTCAACTATGACGTCAAAGAAGTAGCCATAGCCAAGGTCTTTATCCAGCGATACTTTTCCCTCCACAGTTATCTTATCACCTACCTTAACTTCTTTATCAGAAGTAACGACAAGGTCAAATTTGCCGTTATCATCAGTCCCATCCTGGATGTGGATCCAGTTTTTGTTCATCACCGCAGGTGTGAATTTTGTTACTTCACCGCTGATCTTGACAGTCTTACCCGCAAAGGACTTTTTGCCGGCATACAATTCGCGGATAGTAATGCCGCCGCCTGCCTTCGCAATCTTTACATTCTTTTTTTCTATATCAGGAGGCGTGCGGGTATATTGCCCCTGTCCTGTCGCGCCCTGCGTACTGTTGTCCTGCATGGTTGGCTGCTGTTGCTGGTCGGCAGTTGCCGGTGTTTGCATGCCTGCATCCTGCGTTGCTGCCGGGTGTGCCGGTGCATCTGCACTTGCAGCATCCGCACTTACCTTCTCCAGGAACAGGACCGTCTCAAACGTTCTGTTCAGCTCCTTGCTCTGGAATTTGTCCATTTTCACACCGCCCTTGTAGTAGTATGTATCGCCCGGTTTTGCCTGCATGGAAGGTACGGCCACCCATTGGTCGGCCCCTTCCTGCTGCAGCAACAGGTAGGTGTAAGAGGTGGTCTGCAATACTTCTTTCACTGTGCCTTTCACCACGCCTGCCGGTTGTGATGTGGCAGTTGCCGGTGCTTGTTTTGATGCATCGCTGCTGCCGGAGCCGCACGAACCCAGGTAAAGGGAACCAGCGGCAAAAAAGATCAGGAATGTCTTCATGTTCACGTTCATATCTGCTTTGTTTTTTGTTGTTTGGGCAGGGCCCGGATCAAGGTGCAATTTTATCGCGGTAATGATAATAAATATATGAGTGCCGTCATTGAAATGTATGATTACTGTCATGAAATCGATGCTGCCGGAGGCGATAATTTTGGACGTTGGAAAACTGCCATTGAGGCTGTTCTCAGGCATTTTGGTTACCCTGACAATGTCCGTCCGTTGAAGAGTTCGCTTCACATAGTATTATTGGTTCTTTGCGCCGGCAGCGTGCTGGCCCGGAATCCGCATGACAGTGCAGACACGAAGCATGCCGGCACGGACGCCTACATTACGTGGGTTAATCAGTATCCTATTCCGCAGGCAGCCCATAAGCATGCAGTACTACACAGGCTGTTGAAGATGTTCATCGGCGAAAGGAAGGAGTTGTCGCTAAAGCGCCCCGTAGCCCTTGTGGCCACAGATCCGCATACGATCACACTACTTGACCAGGGCAACCAAACAGTATTTGACATTGCAGGCACGGAGAGTGGAGTGCCCAGGTGCATCCGCAAAAAGGAGCAGGCTTTCTCGTCGCTGGCGGGCATATGCAGTTTGCCGGGTGGAACGATACTATTCACTGACTCCAGGCAGAATAAGATATTCAGGATGAGTGCGGACCGCAGGCATATCCGGCCGCTGAACGACTCACTGGTATTGCAACAGCCCACGGGCATCGCCTGGTCGCCGGTAACGGGCGAGATATGGGTAACGGAAACCGCTGCACATAGCATCTCCGTGCTTGACTCTGCCGGGCGCAGGCTGCGCACTATAGGCAAGCGCGGCGGAGATACTGCGGAGTTCAATTTTCCTACATCGTTGTCGATAGGGCAGGATGGGGATGTGTATGTGGTCGATGCCATGAATTTCAGGGTGCAGGTTTTGGATAAGAACGGGAATTTTATTTCTGTTTTCGGTGAGGCGGGAGATGCATCCGGATATATGGCGCGGCCCAAGGGCATTGCTACTGACAGCTATGGTAACATCTATGTATCAGATGCTTTGTTTCATGCCGTCCAGATATTTAACAGGAAAGGCGATCTGTTATATACATTCGGCAGGCAGGGAACTGAAAAAGAAGAATTCTGGATGCCGGAAGGCATCTATATCGACAGCCGGAATTATATCTATGTAGCCGACACCTACAATTCAAGGATACAGGTTTTTCAACTTATTAACGGAGGATAAAATGCAAACTTTTTATGTGCGGATGATACTGCTGAGCCTTGTGCTGGGTGCGTTGGTGGCGCAGGGCCAGTCTATTGTCAATACCAAGCACAATCTTTCGGTGAATGGCCCAGGTACGTACAAAGCTACCGGCGAAACGGAGATCTGCAAATTCTGCCACACGCCGCATCATACATCAACGGCCAAGCCGTTGTGGAACCACAGTGCGCCGTCAACTGTCTATACACTTTATTCCAGCTCCACGCTCAATGCGACCATGGGGCAACCGGACGGCACATCTATCCTTTGCCTCTCGTGCCACGACGGCAGTGTAGCATTGGGTAGTGTCACCAGTTCTTCGACGGCTATAGATTTTGGCGCCAATGCCTACATAGCCGCTGGCAAGACCAACCTCGGCAGCAACCTGTCTGACGACCATCCCATTTCATTTCCCTACACTTCGGCGCTGGCCACTATAACGGGCCAACTTAAAGATCCGGCTGCGATCGTAGCGCCTGTAGCGCTTGATAAGACCGGCAAAATGCAATGTACATCGTGCCATGATGCGCACGATAACAGCAATGGAAAATTCCTGGTGCGCACCAACTCGGGCTCTGCCTTGTGTTTCAGTTGCCACGACCGCAATTACTGGAGCACCAGCAGCCACTGCACTTCCACAAGTATATGGAACGGTCTGGGCACTAATCCATGGCAGCACACATCATACACTACTGTGGCAGACAATGCCTGCGAGAACTGCCATCAGCCGCACACCGCTGGTGGTCCGGACCGCATTATGAACTACAAGAATGAGGAGGACAATTGCCTGAACTGTCACAACGGCAATGTAGCTACCACCAATGTGCAGAACGACTTTACAAAGACCTACAGGCACGATGTATATGGATATACCGGCCTGCACGACCCGATAGAATCGGCGCTGATGCTGACAAAGCATGTGGAGTGCGTGGATTGCCACAATCCGCACGGCGCCAACAATACCACTGCGAGCGCCCCTTATGTAAAGGGATCGGTAGCCAATGTAAAGGGCATTGATGCCAACGGAGTTGCAGTAAATGCTGCGACCTACGAATACGAGATCTGCTTCCGCTGCCATTCTGATAACCGGGCTGTGAGCAGGTACATCACCCGTTACCGCGGTATTGGTAATACACGCCTCGATTTTGCCACGACCAATGTATCTTATCACCCGGTTGAAGGTGCGGGGCAGAATGCCACCATGACCAGCCTGATACCACCGCTGAGCACATCGAGCAAGGTCTATTGCTCAGATTGCCACTCCAGCGATGGCGGCGGATCGGCAGGGCCGCACGGGTCTTCGAACATCGCGATACTGAAGGCGGCATACGACACTACCCGGTTCCCGATGCTGGGGGCAAGCTGGAGCCAGACCGACCTGTATAACCACTGGACGCTTTGTTTCCAATGCCACAATCTATCTACCGTTACCACTATCCATACCAATATTTCATCCGGTCACTTCTTTAAATATGTAGGTTGTGCCACTTGCCATGATCCGCATGGGTATGATGGTACACTGGGAACCAATGGCGGTAGTGTGACATCAGCCTTTGAAAAGCTGGTGAACTTTGATACCAGCGTAATACGCCCGAATGCATCTAATGGAAAGCTGATAGACATACCTAACCGCAAATGCTATTTTGTATGTCACCAGGACCCTACGGGTACCGGTGGTATATATTACGCGCACCGCGATTCCGGATCTCCGTTCGATACTGTTGTGCTGCGGACGCAGCCACGGAGACGGTAGGCTTTTGCGCAGTTTGGTAATTTGACAATTCGGCAATGTGGTTACCGCTTCTTGCAGCCCATTCCCCGGCCCGGCCCGCATTTCCCGATGGCTGAAAAACAGGAAATCTGGAAATGGTTATCCACAGTGGGCGTTTTTGTTTTGTTAGTGCTCCTTACCGCTTTCTACGTTCTTTTCAAGCTAAGTGGGCAGTTTGGGAACTGCCTTTCTTCTTTAGGCACGAGTCGGCGGCGCACAGGGCTGTGCCTCAGACTCGTACCAGTGCGGGTACCCTGAAGACAAAATTTTCCAGCGATAAATTTGCAATTCTCAGGAATTTGCTTTTATCTTTGCAGCCCTAACTGAAAAGGATTGGTAGTTCAGTCGGTTAGAATGCCGCCCTGTCACGGCGGAGGTCGCGGGTTCGAGTCCCGTCCAGTCCGCAAGAAGCCCCGCAAAATGTGGGGCTTTTTTGTTGTTGGCAAGCGAGACGCAGGCAAAATATATGACCAGGCGAGACGCATGGACCAGTGGGGTGTGCATTTAATAGGTTACCTTTATAACTAACACCAGAAGCTCTATGTTTACAACACCGGAACTGCGCCATGAGTTTGAAAGATCTTTTTCGAACATAGTAAGATCATTGCCTGCCGAGCTGCGGAAAAAGTGGGATGGCATCATTACCTGGAAAGATGACCGCTCTTATCCGGATATTCAATTGGAAATAGTGCAGCAATTGCCACAAGCAGCCAAAGCCGTATATGTTTCCTTGTTAAACAAACTCAGCAGGGGAAAGATATGACCGCGTCCTGTATAGAAATTACACCATGTCTATCGAGAACATAGTATTCAGAAAAATAAAGGAGATCAGCATTCGCGGCATGCAGCCACGGCCGGCAATTGCAATTCTGCAAATTTCCAGTGAGTTGAGCCTTAATTCAGATATTTTGTCAACACAACTTGCAGAGCTGAAGCGATTGCGGCTGGTCGCGTTCTGCAATAATGGAACTAACTCGGTCAGGCTGACATTGCTCGGCTCTGTTGTGGAAAGAAATAAATAGCATGTCTCTGCGCGTTTGCTAATTTTTATTCTCGTTAACATAATAAAGCATAGCTTCAACTTTTACACGTAGGGATAGCGCTTCTATTTTATTTCACCTTCTCAGGATCTTGAGATTTATTTTCCCGCCTTTTCTATTTAAATCTCATTCCGGAATGATAGTGATCGTCTTTTTTATCAGCTCCGCATTATCACTATATTAAAGACAGGTGGTCCGGTTGCGGCAATTCAGAACGTATAATTTCCTCAAAATAAACAGACATGAACAATTCCATCACAATAAGCTATCCATCGAAAACCAGCGACGAGATAGAAGTGCACTATTCCATTGAACAACTGGCCGACATACAAACCATCAACTGCGAAGTAAGCGGACGGGTTTTCCCATTTTGGTTGCAGCTTCGCAAGTTCAGCCTTGCTTCAATGGTCAACCGCAATGGTTATACGGCCTTATTCTGCGAGGTAAACAGCAGTAAGAATATGGATACTTCGTTGTTCATCGATCTTGTCTATTCCAGCATCATGAAGTTGGAAAACTACAAGTGTTCATGACCGTGTGCTGAAAGTCTTTCTGAACGTTGAGGGCGTACTTCGGATATTGCCCTGGGCGCAGGTCTTGCCATATCTGTGGCCACGTCTGTCCGGAACGCTATCTATGAGATGGGTAAAGATTTATGTTACTGTAAGAGTTGGGACAGCGGCCGGAATTAGCATTCGTCCCTGTGCGGTTTATCTGCGATCAAGAACCTGGCGAATGTATGATTCAAAATCTGCCAGAAACGATCGGTGGGTTTTGCAGGCAATGAACAGCGACTCAATAGTATCCGTTTTCAGCGATGAAAATGCAAGTTGCCTGATGAAGGTTTCGTTTTGATCTACCAGTGCCTTTTTGATCCTATGATCTTTTAAAAAGGAAATGACGATATCCGCCTTTTCCGGAATGAGCACGGTAGAAAACCTCCCGCTTATGGCACAAAGTTCATTCTCCACATCGGTGAAGTCAACAATGTTAAATGTGTCGCCTTCGTTTATCTGGTAATTATTGTGCAGCATTTTCTTACGGTTGAAAAATTGTTAACTGATATTGCTGTATCCCCTGGGTATGAGTGTCCAGCTTGTGCAGATGTTTACTTCTTTAAAGGCAATGCATTTATGTTTGTCATCCCACAAAATGCATACACTTATGGTCCTGCTGCCGGTACACACTTTCTCAAACCCCTCTGATTCCACAGCTATGGGTTGGTAATAATAGGAATGCTTATGTCTTATGCGGATGTAAATATTTCTGTCCAGGTCATCCATCAGATATAACTGGTCTTTGCTCAGAAAAAAGATCGGGACGCTCATATGGGTAATGTTTAACGACATTTTCTATTGAACTGCGATACATCCATTTTCTGTCACTCTGCCCCGCGTTGGTGTGAACACCACGCGCCCGCAAAATATCAGACGGCCTTTTTCACCCGGACGGCCACAAAGCCCTTCGGACCGCGTTCCCGTTCGAAGGTCACCAGGTTACCTTCTTTCATTGTCTGCTCCAGCTGACTACAGTGTACAAACAAGTTCTCCTTGCTTTTTACATCCGTAATGAAGCCATAGCCTTTCGATTCGTTGAAGTAAGTGACCATGCCCTTGCGGATCAACTCCTCGGGTTCCGAGGGCCTGCTTACACTCAGAAATATATCTTCGACGTTAGTCACTCTTATCTTTTTGGGATCAGGAGGCGTGGCCGACAGATCGCCATTCTCATCTACATAGGCCAGCATGTCCTCCAGCGATTTTCCCTTGCTGTTGCTCGTTTTGCGCGCTTTCATTTTGTCCGCCTTCAACTGCTTGTCCCTTGCTTTCTTCTTTTGTTTTTCTTTTTTTGCTGCGGTTTCCGCCATATCTGTCTGCCTGTTTTTTTTAATTTTTTGCTCATCTACTCAACCCCTGCTTCGGGCCAGCGCCCTGCATTTCTGCAGTCATTGCGTCGTGAACTTCTTACTACCTGATACCGCTCCCGGAAACGATAATTTGTACAGGAAGCCATTAACGAGCTTCCTGTACAAATCCGTTGATGAACACACTATCTCTTTTAGATCGGGCGAACATTCACTGCGTTCAGGCCTTTTTGGCCGTTTTCTACGTCAAACGTTACCTTGTCATTTTCATAGATATCACTATTCAGCGCCGACACATGAACAAAGACGTCTGTGCCGCCGTTTGATGGTGTAATAAAGCCAAAGCCTTTTGATGAGTTGAAGAATTTTACTGTACCTTCTTGCATTTTGATTGATTTTAATTGTTATTGATATTATTGAACTATTGATTCTTTGTTGGGGCAACTCTATGAGATACCCATTGGCAATTGGAAGTGTTTACCTGCCTGCCTGCATTTTTAATACCGGCACCGTAAAGCCGATCAGTTTCTGAATGTTTTTCAGGTCGGACTTTTCTCCTGCGCCGCAAAAAGAAACGGCTACACCTGCAGCGCCCGCTCTTCCTGTGCGGCCTATTCTGTGAACATATGTCTCAGGTACATTCGGCAATTCGTAGTTGACAACGTGCGGCAGATCGTCAATATCGATTCCCCTTGCAGCAATGTCTGTAGCTACCAATACGCGTATGCGGCTATTGCGGAAGTCGTCGAGGGCTTTTTGCCTGGCGTTCTGCGATTTATTGCCATGTATGGCAGCCGCGTATATACCTGTTCTGCTTAGCTGTTTTACCAGCTTGTCGGCACCGTGCTTTGTCCGTGTAAATACAAGCGACCTCAGGATAGACGCATCGTCCAGTATCTGTACAAGAAGATCGGTCTTGCCATCTTGTTCTACAAAACATACCGACTGATCAATACTGCGGGCGGTGGAGGATACCGGGGTAACCTTTACTTCAACCGGATTGTTTAAGATGGATCGGGCCAGCGCTCTTATCTCCTCCGGCATTGTAGCTGAGAAGAAAAGGGTCTGCCTTTTTTGGGGCACCCTGGCAATGATCTTTTTTACATCCCTCACAAAACCCATATCCAGCATGCGGTCTGCTTCATCAAGCACCAGTATCTCAATTTGAGATATGTCAATAAGTCTTTGCTGCATCAGGTCCAGCAAGCGTCCGGGGGTGGCTATCAGCACATCCAGGCCTCTGTTTATTGCGGTCACCTGCCTGCCCTGCGGCACACCTCCGAATATTGCCGTGTGGCGTAATTTCAGGTATTTACCATAAGCGCTGAAGTTCTCATCTATTTGTATCGCCAGCTCCCTGGTGGGTGTCAATATCAGGGTGCGGATACCGCCTTTCTTTTCCTTCCCGGCAAGCAATTGCAAAACAGGTATTGCAAAAGCGGCTGTTTTTCCTGTGCCTGTCTGCGCGCATCCTATCAGGTCATTGCCGTTAAGAATATGCGGTATGGCTTTGGCTTGTATGGGCGTTGGGGTGGCATATCCCTGTTCAGAGACTGCCTGTAATATGGGTTCAATTAAATTTAGTTCTTGAAATTGCATTGTTGATTTTTAAGGATGATCAGCTTCGTAAATGATCAGAAACTGATTCATGAAATTGATTTTGTTAAGTTGTTGGATCGCCTTTCTGGCGTCCTGTTCTTTCATTGCTACATAGCCATGGCCCTGCGGACTACCGTTGCTGTCTGTAGCTATGGTTACTGACAACACGTCTCCATAGGCTGCGAATAGTTGCAGCAACATGCTTTTTGAAGCATTTATATGGAGGTTGCCCACGAAAATTTTCATGGCACAATAGTTTACTGAGCGGATCGGCCTTAATAGCTGCGCCTTCCGTAGTTATCGGCGTTGTTTCTTGGGCGGGCTTCGTTCACTGTTATTGTCTGGCCCTGAAGAAGGGAATTATTGAGCTTTTCAACAGCTTGTGCTGCATTTTCCTGTTCCGGCATCTCAACAAAAGCAAAACCTTTTGACCGCTTGGTGTAGGCGTCCACAATAATTTTTACCAGCTTGATCTCCCCGAAAGGAGCAAATAGATCTTCCAGCTGTTTCTCAGTTGTTTCGCTGCTGAGGTTGCCAACATAAATGTTCATGAAATAAATTTTAAAATAAAAAATTGGCGGCTGGGAGAGCGAAAACTGAGCAAGAGAAGGGACTAAACTAATCTAAGGCAGAAATAGCCAAGGCAGGAGCCTGTATCTGGACAAAGGTACGCTATTTTATAGAATAATGAAATGATATTTCCGAAAGTCAGACAAATGCCTATTCAGAGCATAGCTGTTGTAAATCAGGAAGGCAGCGTTTTTCCGCGTTGCGGCTGTTCTTCGCCACATCGGCATTTCGTGGGCACTTTATCTATGTACAGTAATATGCTTGAGTTTATCGACGATAAAACTCGATCACTCTTTCATTAGGTAAAATAGTTTGAATACTAGAATGTTCTTTTGGCAAACCAAATACGGCACGCCATCCTGAAGGAAGCATAACGTATCTTGCAAATCCACGCTCCTCGTGGATTGTAGTATCCATCAATTTATTATGAACTACGTAAAACTTATCGTCAATTTTCAAGCCGTTGATGACAACCTTGTTGTCAGAAGTGGATATGAAATTTACTTTGTTGTGCGGATCCTTATGATATGCATACACGCACTTATTTATCGTAGTGTAATAAACAGTATCCACTGAATTACTACTCCACAGTTCTAAACGGCATGAGTCGGTTTTGCCTGTATATATCTTCCCTATCTCTAGTTTACATTTTTTTGTGTGGTCAGGAGCCGCGACACAAGCAAAAGATGGGAGCAAAAGTGAAAACTTTAGTAACAATAGCCGCATATTACCTGGTTTATTTTGGGATTGGCTAAATCTTAAATCATTGTCGGTATTCTTCGCTGCGTGGGTGCTATGAGTATGGCACCCACAACCAGCACATGGTTAGACTAATTTACAGAAGTTTATAACAAAATTGTAATTGATGTGCAGCAATACGGCTATCGCAACAACCTCACCACTCCATAACCTGACCGGCATACTCCGCGAGATACAAGCCCTCGCTTCAGTTGTCGGTGCCCTTGCCACGCGCAAGCCGACCCAGAGGAACACCAACAAGTGCGGAGATGAGTACTATAGGTAAATTAGATTGCAAGTAATTTTTTAAGTATTTTGTCTAAAATGCTTACATGAGATATTCCATACTAACCCTGTTCATTATTGTGTACTTTTCCAACAGTGCAAGTGCACAATTCGACGATAGGTTTTATTTTCCAAAAAAGAGTTGGAGTAACATAGATACAGTCAAATATGAAGAAGTAACGTTTAGGATGGATACCGCTACTTTGAGCGGTATAATCCTTAACCCCGTCAATGTTCATCCATTAGCTACAATTATTTATTTCCATGGTGCAGGTGGTAACGTTACTACTTACGTGCCTATTACAAAGCCATTGGCCGATGCAGGTTTCAGGGTGTTCATGATTGATATGCAGGGTTATGGAAAATCCACGGGAAAACCAACACACTTGAATATAGCTCATGACGCACAAGTTGTATTTGACAATTTAATGCTGAGGAAGGATATAAGTAGCACGAAGGTGATAGTTATGGGTGTATCTATGGGAACACAAATAGCCACAAAAATCGCTAAAGACAATCAAGACAGAATTGCGGCTTTAGTGTTGGAGGGTGCAATCAGTTCCTTTACAGACATAGCAGCTGATACTTCCCCAAAAGAGCAGCAACAAATGGTGAGAAACTTTTTGAAATCTCCCTACGCCGCTAAGGAAGATATTAAGGGAATAAACTCTATTCCCAAATTGATCGTTCACAGTACGGAAGATAGCACTGTACCATTTAACGAAGGGAAATTAGTGTATAACAATGCTACAAATCCTAAGGAACTATGGGAGGTAAAAGGTGAACACCTTGATGCAATTAATATATACAGAGATGAATATATTAGAAGGCTTAAGGCGCTACTTAATAAATAGCCTATTGCCAGGCAAGTATTTAAAGGGTGAAAATTGGCCATTCAATGAAGCTTAGTCCCTGCCTGGTTGTGGGTGCCGTCGCCACGCCCAGGCTAACCCGGAGGAACACCCAACAACCGCAGAAAATCTGAGCTACCCATGCAACCTTTCCCGCAAAAAAATCATTATTATACAGTAAATATTGTTTGCTGAATGGATCATGCCATAGTTATTGCGGGTTGTAAGCGGGGAGACAGGCATGCCCAGAAAAAGATATTTGACACCTATTCAAAAAGTTTATTGCTTCTGTGCAAACGGTATGTGCAAAACGACCACGATGCAGAGGAGCTGTTGCTCAATGGATTTTATAAGTTCTTTGCATCTATAAAGCAGTTCGAATATGTAAGCGATACTTCTCTGTCTGCATGGCTGAAAAGAATAATGGTAAATGAATGCCTTATGCATCTGCGAAAGGCGAAGAGTATTAGGATCGTTGAGGCAGAAAGCAGTCTGGACGTGTCATTGGACGAAGAAGCATGGGCTAATATAGCTGCCAAGGAGATCCTTGGTGCTATAAGCACCATGCCCGACGGCTATCGTCTGGTATTTAACCTGTTTGTGATAGAAGGTTATATGCATGGCGAAATATCGGCCATGTTGGGAATAACTGAAGGTGCGTCTAAATCACAGTTGATGAGAGCGAAAATATATTTACAGAAAGCGTTGATAAAAAAAGGTGTGGTGTATGAAAAGGGATAGAGTAGATGATATTTTAAGAGATAAGATAGTAAATCATGAAGCTGCTTATAGCGATGTTGCCAGTGAAACAGATGGGCTGTGGGAGCGCATGCAACAGAGAATAGTTGTTTCTGACACAACGAGTGGCGATAATAACATCTCCCTCTTAAAAGGACAGAGCCGTGGTAACGCAAAAACAAAGGCAGCTGCTTATTACGGGTTGGCGGCCGGTATCGCGGCCGTTTTAGTTTGTGCCCTGGCTATTATGCTATGGCCTCGCAACACTTTTGAAAATAAGGTAGGTGTCGCGCCTGCACACACACAAGAATTTACACAGCAGCAATACTCGCAAAACGACATCACCGCTCAGCCGGAAACTATTGCTGCTGTAAACCACATTCTTAAAAAGTCCAAAATAAAGCACGTGCATGTAAAAAATGTAGCAGGCATTAGTGCCGGAATGGATAACGAAGGAGGCGAGGCCTTAGATGCTCAGGATCCGAGCACTTTCGGGATGTACACCAATATAGAATAATTAAAAAAACAGATATGAAAAGAACAATTCTTTACTCGGTTGCAGCGGCGGCAGCAATGTGCCTCACGCTTTCCTTCGATATGCCTAAGAGCTGGTATCAGGCCGGAAGTGCACCTAATAAATACGATATGGGAGTAGATCCGTCGGTAACGCATAATGGACATGCTGCTGCTACGATACAATCTAACTCCAATCGCATACACGGCTTTGGAACCATGATGCAGAGCTGCCAGCCGGGCAAGTACCTCGGTAAGCGTGTGCGCATGACTGGTTACATTAAGTCAGAGGACGTAAAAGGTTGGACAGGTATGTGGTTCCGGATCGACGAAGCGGGCTCTAAAAAGCCATTGTCTTTCGACAATATGTATGACAGACATATATCTGGCACTACTGATTGGAAGAAGTGTGAGATAATTTTGAATGTACCGGATAATGCATCAAATCTTGCTTACGGCGTATTGGTCAGCGGCAAAGGCAAGGTGTGGTTCGACGATATAAAATTCGAGATAGTTGATGATAATATACCTACAACGGGCCGCACGAGGCTCTCTGAACCAGCCAACCTCGATTTTAGCACAAAATAACATAGGCTAAAAATGATTTGGCAAAAGAACTGCAGCGCGTAGTTCTCGAGCGCTGTCGGCGTTCTCCACCTCTTGGGTGCTGTGCCGGGCCGGGAAGGCACTACAACGGCGTGGTGGCGGCAGTCTGATTTACAGAAGTTTATAACAAAATTGAAAAGGATGTGCAGCAATGCGGCTATCACGCATCCTCACCCAATCCATAACCTGAGCGAGGCATAATCCGCGCATCGGTTGTCGGTGCCTCCGCTATGCACAAGCCTGCCTGGAGGAACACCGCGACAACGAGAAACACCACGACAACTGCCCTGGCGCCGAAATGGACGATTCAAGCAAATAGAGGGAAAACTAGCCGACACCATAATAAATGTTAATATTCCCGATAGTGAATCGGAAAATGCGATGGTAGCAAATAAATAGAGAAATTTGCCATTATCTCATCATCATTAAACACAATGTTCTTTATGAAACAGCTTACACTGCGCACTAAATTCCCCATGACACTTTTGTGCGTGTCAATTCTGTTAATTGCTGCCAGTTCATGTAACAGTGGCAGTAATACATCATCGACAGAAAACAAGAATCTGAAAGATTCACTTTCGATGGCTCGTGATAGCATCCAAACGCAAAGTAATGCCGCTCATGTGCAAATGGATGAATACGCCTCCATGAGGGCAAAGCTTGATAGCGAGCTTTCGCTAAAAGACATGGAGATAAATAAATTAAAAAGCATCAATGGCCATCTTGCTTCTACCAATAAAAAACTGGCTGCTGAATTAAAAACTGATAAGAAGCTGATAGCTTCTATGAAAGAAGATCTGAATGAAAAAACGAAAACATATGAGCAGCAGTTAGGATTACTGGAAAATGACAAGAAGGACCTCATGCGCCAACGAGATTCATTACTGGCCAAATACAATAAGGTCTTAGCACTTGGTTCTGTATTACACGCTTCAAACATCAGACTAACGGCTGTTCATTTTAAAAGGAATGGCAAAGAAAAAAAGACGACCCGTGCGCATAAAGCAGATGAGCTAAAAGTGGACTTTGATATAGACGAAAACAGGGTGGCAGAAAATGGCACTAAACAGCTTTATCTTGTTATCAAAGATCCTGCAGGCAAGCTTATCACTAACACTGCCAGCGGTTCCGGCTCTATGACTTTGAGCAATGGCAGCCAGATGAATTACACGATGCTTAAAGAAGTGCCTCTTGTAACTAATGAGCCGGTAAAAGACGTTACCGCTGAATGGAAACAGGAAGGCGATTATGAGAAAGGTGTATATACCATCACCATCTACAATGGTGGCTACCGCATAGGCGGCGGACAGGTAGAACTTCGGTAACGGTTACTCCATAAACAATATGCCCGGAAGCAATATACCTTCCGGGCATTTTTTATTGAACAGGTTGCTTACTTACAGGCGTCTCTTATATATTTTTCCGCCCTTGCATCTCCTAATCTCCTGGCGGTTTCAAGGTCTTGACAACCTCCTTTCTTTTCTCCGGTAAGTATTCTGCACACCCCCCTGAAGGTATAAGGTTTAGCGTAAAGTGAGTCCATTTCTATAGCGCCCGTAAAGTCTGCAATTGCTCCTTCATAATTGGCCAGTTTTATTTTTGCAGTGCCCCGGCTGTAATAGGCAAGTGTATCGGGACTCATATCCAGGGCCGTTGTATAGTCCAGTATTGCCAGGCTATCATTTTGCAGATTATCTTCCGAAATACCTTTTCTTAGATAAGCATTAGCAAAACCCGGGCTAAGCCTTATGGCCTCGTCATAATCTTTAATAGCGCCACTGTCATCCTTTATGGCTGCCCTTTCCATGCCCCGGTTATAGTATGCCTGCACAGAGCTATCGTCCATTTTTATGATGGCAGAGTAGTCTGCTATGGCCCCGGTATGATCCTGAATTTTAGTTTTTGAGATTGCACGGTTATAGTATGCAGCGGCAAATGCGGGATTGAGCGAAATGGCTTTATTATAATCCTGAATGGCGGCGCTGTCGTCCTGTAAGCTACTTCTCACAACCGCCCTGTTATAGTAGGCATCAGTATAGTTTGGGTTGAGCGCTATAGCCTTACTCTCATCATTAATAGCCCCGGTATCGTTTTGCAGCTTTGCTTTTGATATGCCTCTGTTGTAGTAGGCCTCAGCATAATCTGGCATTAACGCTATTGCTGTATTGTAATCGGTTATTGCGCTGCTGTCATCTTTCATGCTGCTTTTTGCAATAGCGCGGCTACAATACGCTTCTGCATACCTGCCATTAAGAAAAATGGCCTTGTCAGCGTCGTTTATAGCCCCACCATAATTTTGCGACTTATATTTAGCAATTCCACGGTTATAGTAGGCTTCCGCATAAGTTGGATCTATAGTAATTGCCTTGGTATAGTCTGCTATCGCCATGTCGTATTTCTGCAATGCCACATATGCCATGCCCCTGTTTACATAGGCTTGTTTGTAACTACCATCCAGCTCTATAGCCTTTGTGTAAGCGTTTATAGCCGCACTCTCATCTTTATAGCCATGCGCAGCTTTCTCAAGTCCGTTATAATATTTCGCATCCGTCGGGTTGATGGCTATTGCTTTGCTATAATCTTCAAAGGCTTTGTGATAGTCCTTTGTTTCGTAGTATGCTTCCGCACGTTGAAAATAAGCTGTTGAGTTACTATTAGCTAATGCTATTGCTTTACTATAGTCGGCAATAGCCATGTTATAACTGCGTTGCGCTGCTCTGGCCCTCCCTCTTCCTACATATGCTTCTACATATTTAGGATCGATTTTTACAGCATGCGAATAGTCGGCTATGGCTTTTGCATAATTCTGCAGCGAATATTCCGCTGCTGCACGATTGTAATATGCAAGGGAATAACTGCTGTCCAGTTCTATTGCACTCGTATAATCTGATATTGCGCTTGCGGCGCCGCTCCATTTATTTTTAGCATCGCCCCTGCTATTAAATAATACAGCACTTGGCTTTAAACGGATCGCCATGCTATAATCATCTATTGATTTGGGAAAGTTTTTCAGATCATAGTAGGCCTGTCCCCTGTGGTAGTAAATAGCAGCGTTGCCGGAATCACTGATCAATGCCGTTGTGTAATCGCGGACAGCACCATTCAGATCATTAAGATGATACCTGGCTATGCCAAGTTTAAAATACGGAATACCATAAGCTGTGTCAACTGCGTTTGCCTTTGTATAGTCGGCGATAGCGCCGGCATAATCTTCTGCTTCAAATTTTGCTTCGCCCCTGCCATAAAATGCTTTTGCATAGAATGAATCGATACTAACTGCTGCAGTATAATCATCTATGGAATGTTTATACTGTTTAAGGTAATATTGTAAGCGCGCCCTGTTATAATAGGCTTTCTTTAGAGTCGAGTCAAGCTCTATTGCTTTGGTGTAGTCTGCCAGTGCCCCGGTGGTATCGTGTATGTTAAGTTTTGCGTTACCCCTGCCATAGTATGAGTTAGCGCTGTAGGGATTAAGTTCTAAATTCTTGGTGTAATCATCAATTTCCTGCGTCTGGCAATAAGTGCTTATTGCAAAACAAAGAAGAGCAACAAGACAGAGATATGTTTTCATAGTCAAGCAGAACCAAAGTTCTCTATTTTTACAAAATAGCGTAGCAATTAATTTTACCTGATGTGAACGATAAGCTGTAAAAGATGTTGCGTGCTATCGGCGAGTCTGCTCACACACCGGCCATGCAGTGAGGCTAGCCAGGGACGCAAAAATAAAACTATGTTATTCATAATTGCAGTACTGGTTCATGATACAGTCTCCATCCGTTTTTTATAAAATCCCCTGCTGCTCTTCACCTTCCTCAATCGCTAATAGTCATGCCGTATTCTTTTCACCACGCACAAGACGGCCCGGAGGAACACCAGCAACGGCGCTAAATGTGGGGCTTTTTTGTTGTTGGCAAGCGAGACGCTTGCAAAATATGAGACCAGGCGAGAACTTGGGCTAGTGGGTGTTAACTGAGCGCTATTTTATAAAGCGATGTATAGCTGCATCGGCATTGTCCTGAAACGTAGTATTTTTTAAGTCCGTGTAAAAAGTGCTTTGGTCGACTACGTCGCCCGACAATTTACCTTCTTTACTTGCATAAAAAACGCCGCTTTTATATCGGTCTTCCGAAATGCCATCTACAAGGCGTTTCACCCCTACTTCTATATTATGTACCATGTTTCCCATCAATGGAAATATAATAGGCATCATGAAATTTTTCAACATAAAACGCATGGGCGCGGGCAAGCTATCTGGTGCTGCAGTACCCTTCGTATTACCGGGACTCATCACAACAAATTTGAGCTCCGGATGCTTTCTGGCCATCGATAGCGCCCACATCGTCCCCGCATATTTAACATATCCGTATGCCTGTGTTACATCGAACCTACTACCAAAGTAGGATCCGTCAAGAACACCGGCAAACTCATCAACGGAAGAAGTCCTCATGGCAACCGGTTTCATTCCGAGACTTTTAACTCCCGGTACAGCTTCTGCACTGACAAATAGCACGGCCTTCTTTAACTTATCATGCTTTATCAGTTCGTCTGCTAAAACTACATGACCCAAAATGTTTGTCGCAGCCAATTGATTCATACCGGAGGATGTCGGTTGCGCGGCTGTTTTCCCTACCATTCCACCTGCATTTAAAATAACTGCATCGATAGGCTCCTTTATTTTTTCTACCGCACTTCTTACCGAATGCGCATCCGAAACATCGCCAATTACAATTTCAAAAATCTTTCGTCCGGTTTGCTGCTCAAGATCTCCTTTAGCTGCCTCAGCTCTCGCCTGGTTTCTGCAAAAGAGAATTACTTTTTGTGTTTCCTTTTTCAAGGCTAACTGTCGTGCTGCCTCTTTGCCTAAGCCATTATTTGCTCCGGTTATCAATATGCTTTCGTTCATATCCTTCTCGGTTTTTTCTTTTAAGTTTTGTTTGATTCACTTCTATTCATCAAAAGTAGGCGTGCAAAAAATGCTATCAGTGCCTAAAAGTCCACTATTTTTGCTCAATCGTATTTAATTTGTATAATGGACCTATTAAGTGATATTCTGGAGAGCATCAGGCTACGAAAGCTGAAAGCAGTGATATACCCGAAGATTACAGTCAGCAAAAATTTATGGGGTATTGAGGTTCCCGAAGACAATAGTTCTCAATTCTGGCGCCTTTTAAAGGGAACCTGCTATTTAAAAGTCAGCGGCCAAACTGCCGTAAAAATGGAAAAAGGTGAGATATTTTTCATACCGCATGGGGCATCTCACCAAATCTCAGGCAACCCCCAAAATAAGTGTGTACCTGCTGCACAGTATGGCAAGGCACTGAGGAATGGGACACCTTTGTTTAAAGGAGATGATGAAGAGACCGTTTTAATGGGTGGCCATTTTGAAATGGATCCTTCTTTTAGACACCCTTTCATTCATTCATTGCCAAAGCTGATACATATTACGGCCATGCAATCCGAACTGTGCTTCTGGCTGAATAATGTTGCCATTTTTATGAATGAGGAAATAAGCGACGAACAGGCAGGCACAAAGTTGATATTGGCACGGTTGGCTGACATTATATTTATCCTTATCGTTCGTGCCTATCTAAACCAGGAAAAAATTGAACAGGGATTTCTGATGGCACTAAAGGATGAAAGGATAAGTAATTCCTTAAAAAGTATGCACGAATCTCCGGAAAAAGAATGGACAGTAGAACAGCTGGCAATAACGGCCGGTATGTCCCGCTCCCTGTTTAGTAAGGAATTTAAGAGAGCGGTTGGAGAAACACCCTTAAGTTATCTAACCAACTGGCGTATCATAAAATCTAAAGAGTTTTTGTCGGCTACCAAGGAAAACATCAGCGAGGTTGCTGCCAAAGTTGGTTATCAATCCGAAGCTGCATTCAACAGGCTCTTTAAAGCAAAAGTCGGTGTAACGCCTGCAATTTATCGCAGAAACACCATCGTTTAAAGAATAGATAGTTGGAAGATTTTCAAATTATATTAAGTAAAAGAGACACAACTATTGGCGCACACCTTCAAGCTATTTTGTTCAGACAACGAACCGAGACGGTAAGAAATAGCAGGAATGAAAATACTATGTTCGCAGCGATTTATATATTGCTGATGCAGCATAAAGGAGGCGTTTTGATATGCCCAACAAAGAACATGAGTGAATATTAACGCACATGCATCGTTGTCAAAACGCTTGCCGGATATGCATCGTTGTCGAAACGCACAAAAACATACCAAATGTTTCCCAACCGAACGGACGAAAGAAATACGGCATTCAATTCGACTTCTTTAAATTAACTATTATTTCATTCGTAATTCACTTGTAGATAATACTGGACTGGTAGGTTTACATTATTTTCTGGTAATATGAAACCCGTCTTTGTTTTGCGTGCCTGGCTTGCGGCCGTTTTCCTTATTACAGCCTTTTTTAGTTCTGTATCATACGCTCAGCTTACTGTTACGCCCACGGGCACTGCGGCATCGCTAACGGCAAAGCTGGCAGGCGCGGGCGTTACTATCGTTAGCGATACGCTTGTTTGCAATGCGCAGGCCAATGGCACTTTTGTGTCTGTAAGCACGCCTATCGCCCTGGATAGTGGCGTTATCCTTTGCACCGGTAAGGCCAGCCAGGCGTCCGGCACTGAGCCTGCCCTCACCTCCACCAACCTGGGTTCTGCCGGCGACCCTGACCTGCTGCCCTATGTGGGCTCCACGGCCACCACTTATGATGCCTGCCAGCTTATCATTCACTTTGTGCCGCAGGGCGATACCATCAGTTTTAAATATCAGTTCGGATCGGAGGAGTACAGGCAGTCCACCTGCGGTGTTTATGATGATGCGTTCGCTTTCTTTATTTCAGGCCCCGGTGTATCTGCCTCTCTGCCGGGTGTGAATATGGCTCTTGTTCCGGGTACCAACATACCCGTGGCGGTGAACACGGTGAACAGTGGGGTTATAGGCACCACCTCCGGTTGCGCATTGTCCAACTGCACGGTATATGGCCCGGGCTCTCCCTTTACTGCTTATTATATAGATAATACGGGCGGCACACAGGTCACTTACCGCGGTTATACTGATGTGTTCATTGCCAAGCACAACGTTATAGCCTGCGATACTTATCGCATTAAAATGTCGATAGTTGATGCGGGCAACGCCCTGTATGATTCCGGTGTTTTTATTGCTGCAGGCAGCCTGTCTTCCAACACCTATTCGTTCAGCGACACGGCCGCAGTAGGCGCCACTATTGACGGTACGCCTAACTCCATTGTAAAAGGATGCTCGCCAGCCCATGTAACTATAGTAGCCTCTTATCCTAACCCAACGCCTGTAACGCTCAACCTGTCTTATGGCGGCACGGCGGTGAGCGGTGTAGATGTGGCTGCGCTGCCCACATCCATTACCATGCCCGCAGGTGCTACGTCAACCACTTTTGCTATACAGGGCCTGCCTACGCCTGTTGGCGGGCCACGCACGCTGCAGGTTTACCTGCTTTCCGCATGCGGCATTGCTGATACCGTATCGCTCAACATCCTCGATTCACCTTCGGTATCGATACTTACACCAGACACGGCCATATGCCCGGGTAATTCATTCACCATACGCACGCTGGGCTCAGCGGGGCTTACCTATAGCTGGTCGCCGGCAACGGCATTGAGCAGCGCCACTGTTGCCATGCCGGTAGCATCACCAACTGCCAATACCACTTATACGCTTACGGCATCGCTGCCTAATTCAGGCTGTCCGTCACTTACGCGTTCTGTTACTGTTACCATGGGCTCGGGTCCGGTGAGCATCAATGGGCCGTCGGTAATATGCGCGGGTCAGTCCATTACATTGATCTCATCTGTCAGTGGTCCGTCCGGCACTTATTCGTGGTCGCCGGCATCGTCGCTCAATGATGCTGCTGTTGCCGATCCGGTAGCATCGCCCACAGTGACCACGGTTTATACGCTTACGATCACCGACCCCCTTACGGGTTGTGCCTCTGTGGGTAGTTTTTCTGTAACAGTGGCCTCACCTGCATTTACCATACTGACGCCTGATACGACCATCTGCTCGGGCGACAGTGCCCAGGTCATTACTTCAGCATCGGGCAGCTATACCTGGTCGTGGTCGCCGGCGGCTTCTATCAATGGCGCCAATACGGCAGACCCTACGGTAGCTCCGCATGTTACTACTACCTATTCCGCAACCGCAACAGATCCTGCTTCGGGTTGCATTACTACGCAACAGGTAACCGTTTCTGTAGTCAGTATCCTGTCTGCCGTAAACATGCCGGCCGACAGTGTTTTTTGCACAGGAACATACTACACCTTCAGCGCGGGTAGTAGTGCAGGTAACAATATTGTGTGGTCGTTCGGACCCGGCGATACGGTAAAAGGAATAAACCCCGTGGTGCACGCGTGGGCTGCTGCCGGCACATACACCATTATCATAATGCCATCTTTTGCTGGGTGTGGCAATGTTATTTCCCAGGTGGTGACCGTTTTTCCGCAGCCATACATTTCGCTGGGCCAGGATACTTCGGTATGCCTTGGCGGCGGCCCTGTAGTGCTTTATGATCATGACAATGGCGCTACTCCGGGAGCATCCTGGCGCTGGAATACAGGGGCGGTAACACCATCGATCGTTATTGATGCCCCGGGCACTTATTATGCAACGGTAATGGCAGATGGGTGTTGGGCATCAGACACCGTGAACGTGGAGAATGGTTGCTATATAGATCTGCCGAATGTATTTACACCTAATGGGGATGGGCTCAATGACTATTTCTTCCCGCGCAGTTTACTCACCCGTGGCCTGGCCAAATTTTCCATGTCGGTTTTCAATCGCTGGGGGCAGGAGATATTCTCCACCACTAATACCGACGGTGCGGGCTGGGACGGAAGGTTCAATGATGTGGCGCAATCCGAGGGCGTGTATGTGTATGTGATAGATGCGGTGTTCATTGACGGACAGAAATTCCATAAACAGGGAAATGTGACCCTGCTGAGATAGAAAAGAAAGCGCCCGGCAAATGCCGGGCGCTTTCTTATTTTTAATTAGTTGAGTTCTTGTTAAGCTGCTTTCAGGCTCTCCAGCTTGGTGTGTTCTATCATCTGGTGGGCATAGTCGGCGGTAAGATGGAAGCTGCCGTTGTGTTTTTCAGATGGCATATCGAACATGGCATCCGTGAGGATCATTTCGCAGATGGCGCGCAGGCCCCTGCCGCCCAGTTTGTATTGCACTGCTTTTTCTACCATATATTCGAGTGCCGCATCATCTACAGTGAGCTTAATACCCTCATATTCGAACAGGCGCTTGTACTGCTTGATGAGGGCGTTCTTTGGCTCGGTAAGTATGCGTTTCAGCGAAGACGGTTCCAGTGGGTTGAGGTAGGTAACTATAGGTAACCTGCCCAGCAACTCGGGTATGAGCCCGAAGGTGCGCAGATCCTGTGCATTCACATATTGCAGCAGGTTGGCGCGGTCTACATCTTTCGATGCCTTAATGGCATTATAGCCGATGGCAGCCGTTTGCACGCGGCGGGCGATCATTTTGTCGATGCCCTCGAAAGCGCCACCACATATGAAGAGAATATTGGTGGTGTTCACCTTTATCATCTTTTGTTCCGGGTGTTTGCGGCCCCCCTGCGGCGGTACCAGCACCTCAGAACCCTCCAACAGCTTGAGCATTGCCTGTTGTACGCCCTCGCCGCTTACGTCGCGGGTTATAGAAGGGTTATCGCCCTTGCGGCCGATCTTATCTATTTCATCAATATATACAATACCCCGTTCGGCGGCTGTTACATCATAATTGCTGGCCTGCAACAGGCGGGAGAGTATGCTTTCCACATCTTCGCCCACATAGCCAGCTTCGGTAAACACGGTGGCATCTACTATGGCAAACGGCACCTGCAGCAGGCGGGCGATGCTTTTGGCCAGCAGCGTTTTGCCGGTACCCGTCTCGCCTACCATAACGATGTTGGATTTTTCGATCTCCACATCATCCTGTACCGGCATGTTGAGGCGCTTGTAGTGATTATATATAGCTACAGATAGAATTTTCTTGGCTTCGTCCTGGCCTATTACATACTGGTCGAGGAAGTCTTTTATTTCGCGTGGTTTAAAAAGTTTGGCGCGTTGCAGGTCTGCCGGAGCGGCAGGAGCGGGTGACTTAGTTTTTTCGCCGGTGGCCTCGATAAGCAGGGCATGGGCATTTTCAATGCACTGGTCGCAGATATTGCCCTTGATACCCGTGAAAAGGATGCTCACTTCGCTTTCAGACCGATCGCAGAAGGAACATTTTTTCTCAGTTTGTTTTGCCATTACGGTTCCTGGTTGTTTTTAAGCCTGCAAAGTTAGGTAAAAAGTAGTCATTACCTTTCACGGCCGTTTTCGACCGCCTTGCAGGATGACCGGATATCTTCTATGTATATAATATGGCGGCACATTGATGTACACGAAATATTTCGTTATTTTACAACATCTTTTAACTGAAAATTGGTTTTGATGATTTTCTCTACTTTCCGTAGCAAGGCGGCAGTTGTTGCCGGCTCATTGATGCTTGCGTGCACGGCCTTATCGGCGCAGCAAAAAAACGGCGGCGATGCCAGCGTTATGATAACGCGGAACAACACCGACAATACGCCAAAATTTTTGTCTTTCGGTTCCGGGTCGAACTGGAAGGCCGGGCAAGCGCAGGAGCTATTCAAACAGTACCTTGGCGTTGATGGGACGAATACCTCGATGGTGTTCAAAAACACGACAACAACCAAGGCTGGGATCACTACCGAACGCTATACCCAGTATTACCAGGGCATACCTACCGAATACGGCGGATTTGTAGTGGTGATCAGGAATGGCAGGATGCAATTTGCCTCAGGCAACTTTTACAACGTAAATTATAGTGCACCGGCTACACCGGCGCTTTCGGAACGTGTGGCGTTTGGCAAAGCGCTGGCCTTTGTGCACGCAGAAAAATATATGTGGGAAGACCCGGGTGCAGATCGTTTCCTGAGTAAAAGATACCACAAAGACACCACTTATATGCCGACCGGGAAACTGGAATGGATAGAAGACTATGAGGGTACTAACGGCGACGGTGACCGTATTTTGCACCTGGCTTACAGCTTCGACATTTATGCTGTGCAACCAGTGAGCAGGCAAAAGGTGTTTGTTGATGCGATAACCGGCCGCATACTGTATGCCAACCAGCTTATCAAGCACACTGCTGCAACAGGTCATTCTTTATATAGCGGCGTTGTTCCTTTCCAGACGGCATATACCGGTGGCACTTATATATTGTTCGACTCTACAAGAGGTAATGGGGTTTATACACAAAACCTTAATGACGGTACCAGTTATGGCGCGGCAACTGATTTTAGTTCTGCAACTAATAGTTGGCCCACGTCAACCAGCGATACTCAGGCGCTGGACGCGCAATGGGGTGGTGAAATTGTTTACGACTACTGGCTGAACGAGCAAGGCCGCCTGAGCTGGGATAATTTAAATGGCACGCTTTACCAGTATGTGCATTACAGTACCAGCTACGATAATGCTTTCTGGGATGGAACTGAAATGAACTATGGCGATGGCAGTGGTTGTGCAGCCGGCGGGTTTACATCGCTGGTGAGCCTTGATGTTACTGCACATGAGATCGGCCACGGCGTGTGCCAGGCCACCTGTAACCTGGTATATGCTAAGGAACCCGGAGGCATAGATGAAGGCCTTAGCGACTGCTGGGGGGCGACGATCGAAAACTGGGGTAATCCGCATGAAATTGATGCCGTTTCTAAAAAGACCTGGTGGATGGGTGAAGAGATAGGCTGCGGTACTCCGCTCAGAAGGTTGGACTCTCCAAAGCTGTATGGCTTGCCTGACACCTACATGGGCATCAACTGGTATGATACAGTGGGATGCACACCCGGTAGCGGCAATGACCAGTGCGGCGTGCACACGAATATGGGTGTACTGAGCAAATGGTACTACCTGCTAACGGTGGGCGCTACCGGAACGAATGATCTTGGCAATACTTACACAGTAGCAGGGCAGGGTTTCACTGTTTCTCAGAATATCCTTTATCAGACTGAGCTGGTATTGCCGAGCAACTGTACGTACCCGGATTTCCGAACGTATTCGATAGCCACGGCCACTACACTTTACGGTGCCTGCTCTGCTGAAGTGCAGGCAGTGACGAACGCCTGGTATGCTGTGGGCGTAGGGGCTGCATTTGTGCCGTGCACCCCAACTATGGGCTTCACGGTTGCCAGCCTGGGCGTTACAGAAAATGCAGGTTCTACGGCATGTCCGGCGAGCCATACGGTCAATATCGGCATCACGCCCGTTGGCCCGGCTATTACTGGCGGCAGCGCTACAGTGAACATAGTAGCAGCTTATGGTACCGCTGTTTCCGGCACAGATTATACTATCTCACCTACATCATTCATCTTCCCTGTCGGCGATACTGCAACCCAGTACGCCACTATGACCATATATGATAATGGCGCAGTGAATGACGACAAGACGTTGGTTCTGGGTATGACACTTTCTGCAGGAACGAGCGATGCGGTGTTGTCGTCATCACTCGATTCTATGCATATCACCATTTATAATGATGATAGTGTGCCACACCTTGGGGGAGCAGAATACCATACGCTGAATATCGGCACATCTGCCACACTCAATAATACATCAGCTTTCCGCGGCACCAACAAGCGTGGCCGCTCACAGTGGATACTTAATGCCAGCGAGCTTACCGCAGCGGGCGTAAGGCCGGGTGTGCCTATTTCGCAGATTGCGTTTACAGTTACGTCGAAGAGCTCTACATCGGCTTTTGTGGGCTACACTGTAAGTATGGGTAATACAACCATGTCTGACTACAGCGTTTCTGGTGCATTTGCTACAGGCCTTACCTCTGTTTATTCAGGTAATTATACCACAGCTGTAGGAACTGATTCCATAGATTTCTCGACTCCCTTCACCTGGGATGGCACGAGCAATGTAGCTGTACAGGTTTGCTTTGGCGCGAATGCAGCTGCCTTCACTGCGAATGACCAGATGGCTGGCATACAACAGTCTACCCAGGTAGTATGTGACTTTACTGGCACGAACACCGGGGCTGGCGCGGGATGTGCGCTCGCATTTAGCACCACGAACGAAAGTCTTTATCGTCCTGTAATGCGTTTCAAACAGGTGGTGCCGCCGGCAGCAATTGAAACTACTTTGGCCAGCACCCGCACCTGGAATGTAAGTTCGGCAACCGAAGTTTATTTCCTGAACCCGGTTGATACTTATCTTATTGCGGGAGTGAAAAATATGAGTAACGACTTGGGCTGTACCAGTGCAACACTAACCGGTGCCGGTACAGGACTTACCCCTGCAACGTTCTCAACAATGAACAGGTCTAACAAGGAAGTGACCATAACGCCTACCATCAATGGCGCTACCACAACCCACGATGCTACCATTTATCTTACTAATACTGAGCTGGGCGCAGTGAGCGCTTCTTCGCTTTACTTGCTGCGCACAAGCGCTGCTACAGATGCGGGCATCAATTCGACCAATACAACAATTGTAACGCCTACACTGAGCACAGGCACTAACTACGTAGGTTTCACAGGTCATTTCACCGGTGTGGGCCGCTACTTCCTGGTAGATCAGCCAACGCTTTGCACACCGCCTGCGGCAACCATCACTGCGGGCGGCGCCACTACCTTCTGCGTGGGCAGCAGTGTAGTGTTGAATGCAAATACGGGCACCGGGTATACCTATCAATGGCAGGCCAACGGAACCAATATCGCTGGCGCTACCAATGCAAGTTTCACTGCTGACTCCGGTGCTTCTTATACAGTTGTCATCACACAATCGTCTTGCTCCGGCACGTCTGCTGCCACTGTGGTGACGGTTGATAGTCCTTATACAGCGCCGATTTCAGGGTCTGCTGTAGTTTGTACCGGTCAGACATATACCTTCACTGATGCAACGCCGGGCGGAACCTGGAGCGCTGTTGGTGCGGCATCGGTAGATGCATCGGGACATGTGAGCGGCAGCACGGCGGGCAGCGCCATCATTTCTTACTCCGCAACTTCTACCTGTGGAACAGCGGCGGTTGGTTTTAACCTGGCGGTTGTAACCACCCCTACAGTTGCGGCTATAACGGGCACGGATACTGTATGTACAGGTGCGACAGTTACATTGTCGGATGCGACATCGTCTGGCGTGTGGAGCGGCGGAGGTAGCTATGCATCGGTAGATGCATCCGGTGATGTGCTGGGCGCCACTTCGGGAACTGCAAATATTTCATATACAGTGACCAGCGGCGGATGCGCTGCAAGCGCGGTGGCTACAATTACTGTACTGCAATCTCCAACGGCTGCCATTACCCCTGCGGGTTCTGTTAACTTCTGCACAGGAGCCAGTGTGGTGCTCAACGCATCTACCGGCACAGGGTATACCTACCAGTGGCAGCAGAATGGTGCCGATATAAGCGGTGCGACGAGTGCTTCTTACACAGCAGATACCACAAGCACATGGACCGTGATTGTTACGGGCACCAATAGCTGTTCTGCAACAGCAGCTTCCATTGCAACTACCGAGAGCGGTTCATTTGTGGTAGTTCCGGCGGTGGCTATTGCTGCAACACCTGATACGATAGTGTGCACAGGCTCTGGTTCGGTATCGTTTACGGCTACCCCAACCAACGGTGGCTCGGCTCCTACCTATCAGTGGTATGTGAACGGAACAGCTATGGGCACAGGCAATACCTATTCTTATACCCCGGCCACAGGCGATGTGGTTAGTGTGAAACTGACCAGCAATGCAGGTTGTGCGTCACCTGACACTGCAATGGCTTCGGTGAACATGACCGTTAGCGCGTACGTTAACCCATCGGTTGCTATTACGGTGTCTCCTGGTGATACCACTTGTACTGCAGTGCCTGCAACGTTTACTGCAGTGCCAACGTACGGCGGTGCAGCTCCGACCTATATCTGGAACAAAAATGGCATCAACGTCGCTACCGGACCAAGCTACACATACACTCCCGTTACGGGTGATGTGGTGTTCTGTATGATGACCAGCAATTTCCCTTGCCTGTTGCAGGATACTGCGGTGAGCGCTGCAGTGACCATGACCGTTGATGTGCCTGTGGCCAACACGGTGACCATCGCCGCCAGCAGCACGACCATCATATCTGGCCAGACAGTAACGTTCACTGCCGATGCGCCTAATGCAGGCCCAGGTGGTGCGTATCAGTGGTATGCCAACGGTGTTGCTATACCGGGGGCTACATCTGCAGCTTATATTACCGACACGCTGGCTGCTGGCCAGGCCATCACCTGCCAGGTGACGAGCAGCCTGCCATGTGCAGGACCCCACACCAATGCCAGTGCAGGTGTTATGGTGCTGGTGACCAGCGGTGTAGCTAATACTGCTGCGCCTGTGAACGACTTTGCAATAGTGCCTAACCCTAACAGCGGTACGTTTGCGATCATAGGCCATGTGATACCGGGAGACAACATCAGCATACGTGTTACAGACGTGCTGGGCCAGGTAGTTTACACCAACACACTGCAGCCGCAGGGCGCCAGCATGCACCAGGTGGTTGTACTTGGTAACTCAATGGCCAGCGGTATGTACCTGGTTACAGTAAGCTCATCGACCGGTACGGCTGCATACCATGTTGCGGTAGAAAAATAGAAGAACAGATAAATGGATATTCAGAAGCCGCCCTTTGTGGGCGGCTTCTTTTTTTTTGAAAAGGATCAAAGCCGGACGATCTTACCTTCCCGGATGGTTTTGCTATTGTTGGAGAGGCGGAAGAGATAAATGCCGGCAGGTATTGCGGATATATTGAACTGCTGGTTGCCAGATACATCCGGCAGTGTGTAGCTCAGCCATTTGCGGCCGGTGACATCGAATAAAGAGAATGTAGCGCCCTGCATATCCTTATAAGTGATGTTGAGCACATTTACTGCGGGGTCGGGGTAGACGAGAAATGTACCAGGTTGCAAGCCAAGTGTATTGTCGTGCATGACAGTGGAGGTTGCGATGAGCCAGCCATCAGGGTCAAAAGCAATGCTGTCTATCTTTTTATAGATGCTGAGCTGAGCCAGTTGTAGCGCTGATGTGTCCTCTATGCGGATCGTTGTGTCGCCTTGTGCAAAGTATAGCCGCAATGGTACCGGCAGGCGGAAGAACGGCACGGATGAGGGCAATGAGGCAGACTGCGAGAGCTGGATGAACAACGCGCTGTCGGCCTGGTTCCATGTTATATTGTAAGCCGGAAACCCCTGGCCATAGATCCAGTCGTTAAAGAAGGTGTCGAGCTGTGTGCCTGACCAGGTCGCAGCCACGTTTTCAAGATCGTTGGTGGTGGCGGTGGAGCGGGCATATTGCTGCTGGTAGCTTTGTAGCATGGCAAAGAACTGCGCATCGTTATTGAACAGATAGCGGAGCATGTGCAGCACCGCGCCGCCCTTCCGGTAGCTGAGGCGTTCATCAAATATCCTGTCGGTATTGGTGGTATCATCCACATATACCGAACCGCCCGGCTGCGACACTATCTCACGGTGGTTTGAGGCCATATAAGCCTGTGCCGAATCGTGGCTGTTGAAGTGATCGTAGTAGAGGTATTGGCCGTAAGTAGCAAATCCTTCGTTCAGCCAAATGTCGCGCCATGTGGCGCAGGTAACGTTATCACCGAACCATTGGTGGGTAAGCTCGTGGCAAATGGCTGTCATGCGGCTGAAGAAAGTAGAGGTCATGGTCTGGTTCTCCATGTTCACAAACGACGGCGTGTAGCAGTTGCCATACTTCTCCTGCCAGAACGGGTAGCGGCCAAAGAGACTGGAATAGTAGTCCACCGTCATGCCAACGGAGTCGAGCAGGGGCGCATCGTGGACGGAGTCGGCTGAATCGCGCAGCACAAAATTCTGTATCAGCATAGAATCACTGCTTCCGCTGAAATGCTGATAATAGCTTACCTGCCTGTAGTTGGCTACGGCTACCGATACCAGGTAATAGTCTATAGCAGTGCCTTCATGCCACTGTACCCGATGCATACCACTTGGCAGGGGCGTGATTGTTTGTAGTGCGCCATTGCTGCCCACCATAACGGTATCGGCAACAGTGATCCACATATCTGTTGAGTCGATCTTGTCGCGCAGCGATTGTTTGCAGGGCCACCAGGTGTAGGATGAGTAAGGCTCCGACAGCGAGCCGCTAACTGGCTGGGCGGCATAAGTCCAGTGCTGGTAGCCGGAGCTGTTGACGGTGCCTGCAACCGGCGAATAGCCGTGGTAATACACCGCAGCCGTAAATGTTGCGTTCTGCGGCAGTGCCGAAGGCAGGTGCACGGTGCAGATATTGTTGCCGGTATCGGTGGCACATGCTGTGCCATTGATGATCACTGAGTCTATGATGTAAGATCCACTTAGCTCAAATACGTACGTGGGCATGGTAGCTGCGGTAACCACGGCAGTTGTGGCAACATTGCCACCCACATAGGCATCTGTATCGGTAAGAGTGAGGTTGAACTTTACATATTGCACATCATAGTCATCCTCCGCGGCTGTCGCAACTGTAGTGCGTTGCGCTGCATGTGCATCCCTGCGTTTACCCTCCGCACATTGGTGAATGGCATCCTGGCCTTTGGCCAGAAAGGGGGTAAGCAGCAACAGGACAAGGATGTACTTCACAGCAAAGCTTTACAATAAAGTTATACAAAACATTATTGTACGTACTGCAAACGCAAATAGCGAAATTTCGGGTTTTGCCTTTTGCCTTACTTCAGCAGTTCGAATGATTTGAAGAATTTTTCGATGGCGGCATTACCGTCCTTATCGGTATCGCAGCCTACGAGCAACAGGTAGAGCCTGCTTTTTACCAGGTAAGCCTGCACGTACATGAAGCCGCCTTCCATTGATACTTTGGCCTTGACGCCAGGATATACCTTATACATGGTGCTGCCGCTGTTCACGATCTGGCCGTTCACATTTTTGGCAAACCCATTTACTGCGCCTGTAAAAAAGCGCTCACGCAGCGCCTTGCTTGAGTCGGACGATACCATTGTTGAGGGGTAGTCGGTATAATCGACGGCATAGAGGCCATTTACATCCTTTCCTTCATCGGGCGTGCACATGAACATATTCATTTTCAGGTTGCCTACTTCAGACGGGATGTCCTGGGTCTGGGGTGTGACGGCGCCCGGGAAGACTATTGAAAAATGCCCGGCCTTGTTTTCATATTTCTTTTGCTGTGCGTGTGCAGCAGTTATAAACGTAATGCAGCAAAAAAGGGCTATCAACGCTTGTTTCATAAGATGTTCAATTTGTTGTGAAAGTATAAAAAAACCGGCACAGGGCCGGTTTTCAATTATTTTGGTACAGGTGGTTATGCCTGGGTGGATTCTGGTTTGTTGAGGTACAGATGAAAGGTATCGCCGCGTAACCCGATGCGCATAGCCTCGAGCGGAATAACTTCTGTCGGCGCGATGTTGCCGAGGTTAACGTTGGCGCCCAGCAGTTCCAGGAAGTAAAGCTGCTGCGCCTTCTGAGGGGCTTCCCATATTATCTTCTCGTAAGGGATCTGTGTGAGTATCTCCTGCACCAGGCCTTCGCGCACTTCTCCCGTTCCGCGATAGATGCCCACATTGCCTGCTTCGCGCGCCTCAGCTATGACGTAGGATGCACCGGCTTCCAGTTCTGCCCGCATCAGCTCTATCCATTTGTATGGCGCCATGATGTGGGTGGCATCTTTTGAACCAACTTCAGAAAGTACCGTAACGTGTTTGGCCAGCTTTTCGATATACCCGCACTTTTCGATGTGTGGGATGATGATCGATCCGTCAGAAACTTCTACGTGCTCCAGCCCGAATTCCTTGATGACACCGAGGTAATCGTCGAACTGGTTGCGGACCAGGAATGCCTCGAACAGTGTGCCGCCGAAGTAAACCGGAATATTATGTTCCCTGTAAATAGCTATTTTTTCTTTGAGTTTGCTGGTCACATAGCTGGTGCCGAAGCCCAGCTTTACGATGTCAACAAACGGGGCAGCCACAGAAAGAAAGTCGCGCACGCCGTCCAGCCCCATGCCTTTGTCCATTACCATGGTGAGCCCGTAACTACGAGGCTGTTCCGTGCGCTGAGGAATGTTTTTCAGTGAAAAATTCATGTGTTGATAATTATAGATTATTAATATAGAAGGGTTTATCGCATAAATATATCTAAATAGTGAAAAGGAATCAAATGACAGGCGTCAGTATTAGCCAATGGCCTGTGCGAGGTCGGCCACCAGGTCGTCGATATCTTCTATGCCTACGCTCAGGCGGATCAGCGAATCCACCAGTCCGTTCTTCACCCTGTCTTCCCTTGGTATAGAGGCATGGGTCATGGTTGCCGGGTGGCCGATGAGTGATTCTACCCCGCCCAGCGATTCTGCCAGGGCGAACAATTTTGTTTTGCTCAGTACCGCAGTTGCATCTTCGATGCTGTCGCTTTTCAGTGTAAAGGAGATCATGCCGCCGAAGCCACGCATCTGCTTTTTGGCAATGGCGTGGTTCGGATGGTCCTCGAATCCTACCCACAGCACTTTGCCCACTTTCGGGTGGTTGCGCAGGTAGCGGGCAATGGCTTCACCATTCTCGCAATGGCGCTGCATACGCACATGGAGGGTCTTTATGCCGCGCAGCACCAGCCAGCAATCGTGCGGGCCCGGCACAGCGCCGCAGCTATTTTGTATGAAACGGAGGCGTTCTTCCAGTGCTGCATCATTCATAATGAGCGCGCCATGTACCACATCGGAGTGGCCGCCGAGGTACTTGGTAGCAGAGTGCAGCACGATGTCGGCGCCCAGGTCGAGTGGTGTTTGCAAGTATGGAGAGGCAAACGTATTGTCGCAAACCAGGGTGAGCTTATGCGCCTTGGCAATTGCGGCGCAGGCCGCAATGTCTATTACGTTCAGCAGCGGGTTGGTCGGCGTTTCTATCCATATCATGCGGGTATTCGCATTCACGTAGTTCTTTATATTATCGGCATTGTCCATGCCGATAAAATGGAATTTTACCCCGTAGTTGGCAAAAACCTTGGTCATGATGCGGTAGGTGCCGCCATACAGGTCATTGGAGACGATGACCTCATCGCCCGGCGCCAGCAGTTTGATGACTGCATCGGTGGCCGCCATGCCGCTGCCGAAGCACAGGCCATATTTGCCATTCTCTATTGCTGCCAGTGCATTTTGCAATGCCGTGCGCGTAGGGTTTTGGGTGCGTGCATATTCGTAGCCCTTGTGGTTGCCCGGCGCAGCCTGAACATATGTGGAAGTCTGGTATATCGGGGTCATTATGGCCCCGGTAGTAGGATCTGGCTCTACGCCGGCATGTATGAGCCGGGTATTTAATTTATAATGATTATCGGCCATTGCGTGTGCTTTTTTGCAGCGACAAAGGTATTGGTTTGACTTTTATGAAACGAGTACCGGCATTTGCTGAACGGTTAAAGTATTTATAATGCCGTTACAGTCAATTCATATTACCATAACCGGTAAAGGCAATGCTGGGGGACAAGCATTATATTTGAAGATAATGGCACCTACTTCCTGTTTCCTGTCAGTTGCGGGCGAGCAGCTTCACTATTACAGCTGGGGCAGTGGCAAAAAGCTGTTGCTGGCATTTCATGGGTATGGGAACAGTGCCGGTATTTTTGAGCCATTTGTTGAGCCCCTGTGCCATGAGTTCACCATACTCTCGTTCGATCTGCCGCACCATGGGCTCAGCCGGTGGCAGGGTGCTGCGCCGTTGCCCGTTGCGGCATTTGTGGAGGGAATACAGGCGTTGATGGCGGAACACGGTGTGCAGCAGGCATCGCTGATGGGCTACAGCATGGGCGGGCGGGTATGTATGTCGCTGCTGGTGCAGGCGCCCGCGCTGGCAGATAAGCTACTGTTGCTGGCGCCGGATGGCCTGACTGCCGGGGGCATGTATCGCTTTCTCACCCGAACGGTCGCTGGCAGGTGGGTGTTCCGCTCGCTGATAGAGCGGCCGGCCGGCTACATTGGCGTGCTTAAACTCCTGCGCAGGTGGAAGCTCATTAAGCCGTCGCTCTACGAATTTGCCATGTTCTACATAGAGGACCGGAACATGCGCCTGACATTGGCGAAACGCTGGCCCTCAGTGAGTGCTTTTTTGCCGCGGCGGGCACAGGTGCGTGCCACCATCAGAAAATACAATACCCCGGTGTTCATTTTCATGGGGCGGCACGACAAGATCATCCCGCCGCAACTGGCATTCCGGTTTCAAAAAGGCTTAAAAACGGTGCACGTGCAGGTATTAGAAAGGGGGCACCGTATCTTCGACCTCAGTAATGCTGCGCTTATAGCGCAAAGCCTGTTGTAATGCTCATCGTTCTGCTCATATCCATCCTGCTGTCTGCGGCGTATTTCGCCCTTATTGCAGCTTATGCAACCGGCTGGAAAAAACAGAAGGATTTTACCATACCTGCGGGGTTCGCACCGCGGACATCCATATCGGTTATCATTCCCGCCCGCAACGAGGAGCGGTGCATTGAGGCCTGCATCCGCTCGGTGCTGGCACAGCAATATCCCCAGGCACTGCTGGAGGTAATAGTGGTGGACGACCATTCTACCGACGGAACGGCAGCCATAATAAAGCGGTTTGCAGTGCAGAACGTACGGTACATTTCACTGGCCGAAAAGCTGGCTGCGAACGGACCCATAGTAGCTTACAAAAAGGCTGCCCTGGCGGCGGGCATAGCCGAGGCAACAGGCGAACTGATAGTGACCACCGATGCAGATTGCATAGCGCCTGAGCAATGGCTGATCAATATTGCCGCATGCTACCAGCAAAGCCACCCGCAGATGATCGTTGCACCGGTTATTTTCAACACGAGCCGTCGTATTGTTGAGGTGTTTCAGTTGATCGATTTCATGAGTATGCAGGGCATTACCGCCGCAGCCAATGCTATGGACTTAGGGCATATGAGCAATGGCGCCAACCTGGCGTTTACCAAAGCTGCATACGATGAGGTGCTGGGCTACCAGGGCATAGACCACCTTGCATCAGGCGACGATTACCTGCTGATGGTGAAGATCAGCAAGCTGCCGGGCGCATCGATAGCTTACCTGAAGTCGAGGGAGGCCATTATTTCCACCGAGCCGCAGCCCACGTGGGGGCGTTTCCTGCAGCAGCGCATCCGCTGGGCATCCAAAAGCGGCAAGTATGACGACAGCAAGCTAACGGCCATATTGATGCTGGTGTATCTGTATAATCTTTCATTCGTAGCCCTCGGTGTTATGGGGTGCTTTGATCATTCGTATTGGCTCTGGTTGCTGGGGCTGCTGCTGCTGAAGGCATTTATCGAGTACCTCTATATGCTGCCGCTCACCAGCTTCTTCAACCGCAAATGGACGCGGCTATATTTCCCTTTTCTGCAGCCCCTGCATATCCTGTATATTGTATTTGCGGGCTTTATGGGTTTTATGGGCACCTATACGTGGAAGGGGCGGAAGGTGAGGTAGAACGGGAACAAAAGTCGGTCACCCCTAACGATTATATGTGCTCCTGAGCCGGAAATAGGGCGAATAAATATCTTCTTAACAATGATCAATAGAATTATTAAGGCCAATATCCATATTTTTGCATCCTTAATTTAAAAACAATATGAGCTCAATGACGCGTTCGACGATCGATTTTAAATTACCATACAAAGTAGCCGACATCAGCCTGGCAGAGTGGGGTAGGAAAGAAATAAGGCTGGCAGAAGCTGAAATGCCCGGCCTGATGGCCATCCGTGCCGAGTATGGTCCTAAACAGCCGCTGAAGGGCGCCCGCATTGCTGGTTGCCTGCACATGACCATACAGACCGCAGTGCTGATAGAAACACTGGTGGCCCTGGGTGCTGAAGTGCGCTGGAGCTCTTGTAACATATTCTCTACTCAAGACCATGCTGCTGCAGCCATAGCTGCTGCAGGTATTGGCGTATTTGCCTGGAAAGGCCAGAGTCTGACCGATGCCGACTGGTGCATTGAGCAGACACTGTTCTTTGGCAGTGAAGACCGCCCACTGAACATGATCCTGGACGATGGCGGCGACCTGACCAATATGGTATTTGACAACTACACCGAACTGGTGCAGCACATCAAGGGCCTGAGCGAAGAAACAACTACCGGCGTTCACCGCCTGTATGAGCGCATGGCTAAAGGTACATTGCCTATTCCGGCCATCAATGTGAACGACTCTGTTACCAAGTCTAAGTTCGATAACAAATATGGCTGCCAGGAAAGCCTGGTGGATGCTATCCGCCGTGCTACCGATGTGATGATGGCCGGTAAAGTGGCGGTTGTAGGCGGCTATGGCGATGTGGGCAAGGGCTCAGCCAACTCGCTGCGCGGTGCAGGTGCACGCGTTATTGTTACTGAAATAGACCCCATCTGCGCCCTGCAGGCCAGCATGGATGGCTTTGAAGTAAAACGCATGATTGATGCCGTTAAGGAAGCAGACATCATTGTTACCGCTTCCGGTTGCCGCGACCTGATCACGGAAAAACATTTCCGCCAGATGAAGGACAAGGCCATTGTTTGCAACATCGGCCACTTTGATATTGAAATCGATATGGCATGGCTGAACAAGAGCTATGGCCACACCAAGGATACTATTAAACCACAGGTTGACCTCTATAACATAGATGGTAAGGACGTGATAGTGCTGGCAGAAGGCCGCCTGGTGAACCTGGGCTGCGCTACCGGCCACCCGAGCTTTGTGATGAGCAACTCTTTCAGCAATCAGACGCTGGCACAGATAGAACTGTGGCTGCACCACAGCAACTATGAGAACAAGGTATATGTGCTGCCTAAGCATCTGGATGAGAAAGTTGCCCGTCTGCACCTGTCGAAGGTTGGCGCCCAGCTCGATGAGCTTAGCGACGAGCAGGCATCTTACCTCGGCATTCCAAAGGATGGTCCTTACAAATCAGAAATGTATCGTTATTAATAGTAACCGAATTTTATGCGACAGGCTGCTTCAGGAGAGGCAGCCTGTTTTGTTTTAACTTTTAGCAACTCCTTGCATTTCTGCATAATAACTAATCATCTACATTTGCACCATGACAGATTACAGGCCCCGGGGACTTCAGGTATTACCCCCCGTTGTTAAGAACATCATTATTATCAATGTGATCATGGTGGTGCTGCAGTTTGTGCTGGGGAAACAAGGCATCAACCTGGGCGATTACCTCGGTCTGCACTATTGGCGGTCGCCGATGTTTCGCTGGTGGCAGCCTATCACGCACCTGTTCATGCACGGCGACCCGTATGATGTGCAGTTGACCATACTGCATATCTTCTCCAATATGTTTGCCCTGTGGATGTTCGGCAGTGTGCTGGAGAACCTTTGGGGCCCCAAGCGGTTCTTTATTTTCTATATGGTGTGCGGCCTGGGCGCGGCGTTCTGCCACCTCGGAGTGCTCACCTTCCAGTTCGAGAATTTTCACAATGCCTTTATGCAATACCAGGAGCATCCCGGTTATGATGCATTTGTGCGCTTCGCGATAGACCATCATATTTCCGTGAACCCGGATGTGATGGCTGAGTGGGCCAGGCAAAAAACATCGCCACAATTCATCCAGTCATCAATTGATGCGCTGCAGCAGAACTACTCTACCATGATCAACGAGAACACAGTGGGCGCTTCAGGTGCCGTTTTTGGGGTGTTGTTCGCGTTCGGTTACCTGTTTCCCAATACCCCGCTGTATCTGTTCTTCATACCGATCCCGATACCTGCAAAGTATTTTGTTTTTTTCTATGCTGTTTTCGAATTGTCTGCGGGTTTAAAAAACACAGCCGGCGACAACGTGGCGCACTTTGCGCACCTTGGCGGCCTGCTCTTTGCATTTATCTTGCTGCGGATTTGGAAAACCAATAGGAAGCGTTTTTATTAATGGTGTAATTTTGTGAGGTATGGCTAATGGGCAACGCAGGTCTGCGCTATCTTATATTCCCGGTTACAAGAACAATGCTGTGCTGCAGCTTGTTATTTTCTCGGCTACGGCCTATGTGATGCTGGCTGTTTCCTGGGCCATTATCAAGATCATATACGCAGGCGGCGAAGCTCCGTTTCACGAATTTTTTGTCCCGAACATAGCGCTTGGCGAACCGGCAATTTTCCGGTCGCACTGGTGGACGCTGCTGACCTATGGTTGGTTTCAGTATCCCAACAGTTTCATGGAGCTGCTCAGCAGCATGCTGTGGTTATATTGCTTTGGCTCGGTGGTGCAGATGCTGGTGGGGCACAGGCAGGTAGTGCCGCTGTACTTTTATGCACTACTGATAGGGGGAGCTGTGTATGAGCTGGCCCAGTTGCTGCCCGGCAACGCGGGCAATATGCACGGGGCGATGTTTTTGGGGGGCCGGGCCGGCATCATGGCCATGGCTGTTGCTGCCATCGCGCTTTCGCCCAATTATCGTTTTTATCTTACAGAGACGTTCACTATTCCGCTGGCTGTGGTGGTGGGTGTGTTTGCAGTACTCATGCTTTTAGGCAGTGGTTTTAACCTGCCCATCCTGCTCATGTTGCTGGCTGCCAGCGCCAGCGGTTTTGCTTATGTGCGCCTGCTGCGTGCAGGTTACCGCCCGGCAGAGTGGATGTTCCGGATAGTCGACTGGTTCCAGGGATTGGTGACCCCCTCTGAAAAAGCACGTCAAAAGTCGCGTATTACGCTCTATAGCAACAATTCTGGTCGTGGGGCAACCGCCAGACCAGCCGGAAATATGCAGGGCCGGGTAGATGAGTTGCTCGACAAAATAAACCTCAAAGGCTACAATTCGCTGACCACCGAAGAGAAGGATTTTTTGCAGCGGGCAGGGAAGGAATAGGTAATATGCTCGATCGCATAATGGTAATGGTATTTTAACACATTGCCGCATTCATCCATATTCTCATCACATTGCCGCATTCCATCACATTCTTCCACATTGCCGCATTCCCTCAAAATATTTTACTTTAGCATTCAAATATCTTTCTGATGAACAAAGTAGTGTCTGGCGCTGAAGAAGCGGTGCGGGATATACCCTCCGGGGCCACGCTGATGCTGGGTGGTTTCGGGTTGTGTGGTATACCGGAGAATTGCATTTCAGCACTGGTGAAAAAGGGTATCAATAATCTCACCTGCATTTCTAACAATGCCGGCGTTGATGATTTTGGTATTGGCCTGATGTTGCAGCAAAAGCAGGTGAAGAAAATGATCTCTTCGTATGTTGGTGAGAATGCGGAATTTGAGCGGCAACTGCTGAGCGGCGAGCTGGAAGTGGAACTGATACCACAAGGCACGCTGGCTACGCGTTGCATGGCAGCGGGCTATGGAATGCCTGCCGTTTACCTGCTGGCCGGTTATGGTACTGAAGTGGCAGATGGTAAAGAAACGCGCGAATTCAACGGCAAGAATTATCTGCTGGAATATGCCTTTGACGCAGACTATGCCATAGTAAAGGCCTGGAAGGGCGATACGATGGGCAACCTGGTTTTTAAGGAAACAGCCCGCAACTTTAATCCGCTGATGGCGATGGCCGGCAAGGTTACCATTGCCGAAGTAGAAGAACTGGTGCAGCCAGGTGAGCTGAACCCAAACGAAATTCATACTCCAGGCATTTATGTGCATCGAATTTTTGAAGGAAGTAATTACGAGAAAAGAATAGAGCAGAGGACGGTGAGGAAGCGTTAGCGCTTAATGCGGCAATGTGATGCCTGCCTGTCGGCAGACAGGGAATGCGACAATGTGGGGGAAACTTTATCACAGCAAATATGAGAACAGATTTTTCAAATAATCCTATTGTCAGGCATTCTATTGAATTGTCTCTTTTGGTGGTCGGTTATGTTGAGCAACTGGAAGCGAACAAAAAGTTTGTGATTGCCCGCCAATTGTTGAGAAGTGCAACATCGATAGGGGCGAATATTATGGAAGCTCAAAGTGCAGAGAGTAAAGCGGATTTCGTTCACAAGTTGAAAATTGCCGACAAGGAGGCACACGAAACATGGTATTGGATGTATCTCTGTAGGGAGTCGAAAGAATATAATTTTGATAAGGGCTTAATGGACAAATTAGACGAAGTGATGCGTTTACTGAATGCGATCATTTTATCTTCAAAAGCAAAATTGAATTAGTTATTGACAATTGGTGGGAGTCACATTGCCGCATTCCATCACATTGTCGCATTAATAGATTTTATGGGACTTACAAAAGAACAAATAGCTAACCGTATAGCACAAGAACTGCAGGACGGCTTCTATGTGAACCTCGGCATTGGCATTCCAACGCTTGTTGCCAACTATATTCCGGCAGGCGTGAACGTGGTGCTGCAGAGCGAGAATGGCTTGCTGGGTATGGGACCTTTCCCGTTTGAGGGCGAGGAGGATCCGGATCTGATCAATGCGGGTAAGCAGACCATTACCACATTGCCGGGTTCGGTATTCTTCGACAGCGCCATGAGCTTTGGCATGATACGCGCCGGCAAGGTGGACCTGACCGTGCTTGGCGCCATGGAAGTGGCCGACAACGGCGACATAGCCAACTGGAAGATACCAAAAAAGATGGTGAAGGGCATGGGCGGCGCTATGGACCTGGTTGCTGCTGCCAAGAACATCATCGTGGCTATGCAGCATACCAATCCTAAAGGCGAAAGCAAACTGTTGCCATCGTGTACATTGCCGCTCACAGGTGTGAAGTGTGTGCGCAAGGTGGTAACCGACCTGGGCGTATTTGATATTACCCCGGATGGCTTCCGCTGCATAGAGCATGCGCCGGGTGTGACCATTGAAGAAATAAAAGCCAAGACAGCGGGCCGCCTCACCATAGCGACCGACGTGAAGGAAATGACCGTTTAGTTATTTTGTTTATACAAAAATGATATTGAGGGATACGGTTTTCGTATCCCTTATTTATGATGCAAATATGGGCGATAAGATCAGGATATATCATAACGAGATTTGCAGCAAGAGCAATGCAGCGATCCGGTTTTTACAGGAGCGCGGTATTCCGTTCGATCTCCGGCTGTATGCAGTGGACCCATTGTCTGTTGCTGAACTGGAGACGCTGCTGGCAAAGCTGAACATGAAACCTTCTGAACTGGTAAGGCGCAACGAGCCCCGGTATAAAGCTGAATATGAAGGCAAAGCGGTGAGTGATGAAGAGTGGCTGCACATATTGGCCGGCGAGCCGGAATTGATAGAACGCCCCATAGTGGAACGCGGAGAAAAAGCCATTGTTGCCCGGCCAGCGGAGCGGATAGTGGAATTAATATAAAAAAATTTCTGTCGGGGAGGCGCCGATCGAATATAGATTTGTCGCATCGCTATATTGACGAATTCCCAAATAATGCACCTAAATTTGCACCGCTATGCAAATAGAAGTACTCAAATCCAAGATACACCGGGTGAAGATCACCGAGGCTAATCTTCATTATATCGGCAGCATTACCATTGACGAAGACCTGATGGATGCCGCTAACATGATCGAGAACGAAAAGGTACATGTATTAAGTATTGATAATGGTTCCCGACTTGAAACGTACATCATCAAGGGCAAGCGGGGCAGCGGCCAGATATGTATGAACGGACCAGCCGCGCATCGCATCAATGTGGGTGATACAGTGATCATTGTATCTTATGCGCACATGGATTTCGAAGCAGCGCGCAGCTTTAAGCCAACTGTGATTTTCCCGAAGGAAGATAATAGTTTGTAAATCCCGTACATTTACATAGATGAAAAAGGCCCTCATTACCATACTCAAATATGTAATATTCCTGGGGCTGGGTATATGGATCACCTACCACATGCTGACCGAACTAAGTGGTCAGCAACGGTCGGAATTGCTGGATGCCATAGAAAGTGTAAACCCCTGGTATCTCATCCCCATATTTGTTGTTGCCTTCTTCTCCCACTTGTTCCGGGCCATCCGCTGGCGCTATTTGCTGGAATCTATAGACCTGCGCCCCACGTTGCCCAACACCATGTTTGCGGTAATGATCGGTTACCTGACCAACCTTGGCCTGCCACGTGCGGGTGAGGTGGCCAAGTGCACCGTGCTGGCCAAGTATGAGAATATGCCGGCGCACAAAATGGTAGGTACCATTGTAGCAGAGCGCGCTTTCGACATCCTGAGTCTTTTTGTTGTGGCTTTCCTGGCCTTTCTGCTGCAAATGCACCGCATCAATCAATATGTTTCCGGTTTGCTGAGCAAGGTGCCGGCATTGATAGAAAAGCACGGCCTTGTGTTGCTGCTTTCCGTTGTCGGGCTGATCATCATCGTAATAGCGGCGGTAGTTTTTTACAGGCGTAACAGAAGCACTAAGTCGGCGCAACTGCTCAAGGAAATGAGCCATGGTATTCTTTCCATTTTTCACATGAAAAAGAAATGGGAGTTTCTTGGGCTTACCTTCCTCATCTGGCTGATGTACATGCTGCAGATATATATAGGCCTGCATTGCCTTAAGGATACCCACGATCTTAGCCCGTGGGCGGCGCTTGTGGTGCTGGTTTACGGGAGCATTGGACTCATAATCACACCGGGCGGCATAGGCGCTTATCCGGGCATGGTTCAGCAGATACTGGAGGGGCCTTATGGCGTGAACGAAGTGCCTGCACAGGCGTTCGGCTGGATAGCCTGGTCGGTGCAGACCGTTATCATCATCATACTCGGCCTGCTTTCGCTGCTGCTCATTCACTCATACAACAACAAGAGAAATGCACAAGTTGCAATGGATCCAAAATAAGATCCACGACCGGGAGGGAATGGTAAGGCTTTGCAATGTGTGGCGGGCCACGCAGCAGCGCATTGTTTTCACCAACGGTTGCTTTGATATACTGCACCACGGTCACCTGGATCTGCTGGCCAAGGCCGCCGACCAGGGCAACAAACTGGTGGTGGCGCTGAATACCGATGCATCGGTTCAGCGGCTGAAGGGCCCCGAGCGGCCGGTGACCAATGAGCAGGACCGCCTGTTCCAGGTGGCTTCGCTGCTGTGTTCGGATGCTGTTTGCCTGTTTGACGAGGATACACCTGCCGAACTCATCCACCTGCTGCGGCCCGATGTGCTGGTTAAGGGAGGTGATTACACGATAGATAAAATAGTAGGTGCAGACCATGTAATGAGTTATGGAGGAAGAGTGGAGATCATCCCCTTCGTCAGCGGCTATTCCACCACATCACTGATAGACCGTATTAAGAAATTGTGAATTATCCCTGCCAGTGGGGGCTACTGGGGGGCTGTTGCTCAAAAAGCGCATTATTTTTAGCCCATTACATGTAATATGGTCAATTATACAAAACAAACGATCGTCCGCGATCTGAGCTGGCTGGCATTTAATGCGCGTGTGCTGCAGGAGGCGAACGACTCTTCCAATCACATTCACGACCGTCTCCGCTTCCTCGGCATTTTTTCCAATAACCTCGATGAATTCTTCCGCGTGCGCGTGGCAGCCCTCAACAGGATGCAGTTGCTGGGTAAGGAAGCTAAAATGCACCTGGAGACCAATCCGACCAAGATTCTCAAAAAGATACAGCAAACCGTAATCACCCAGCAGCAGGAAGCTGACCGGATATTCTCTGATGTTATTGTTCAGCTCGACAAGAAAGGCATTCGCATCAAGAACGAAAAACAGCTTTCAAAGACGCAGAAGGACTTTGTTAGGAATTACTTTGAAAAGAAGGTGCGCACGCAGATCATCCCGCTGATGATCGAGACCATTCCGCAGATGCCCTTCCTGCGCGATAAATCGATATACCTGGCCTGTGTGCTGGGCAATACGCGTTCGTCTCTGCTGCAGCGATATGCACTTATTGAGATACCCACAAAGGTGCTTCCCCGGTTTGTGATATTGCCATCAGAAGAAGGCTGCACTGACATCATGTTGCTGGAAGACATTATCCGCTTCAACCTGCCGGTGCTGTTCGCTGCGTTTGGTTTCAACAGATTCCTGAGCTCCATCATTAAGGTGACCCGGGATGCCGAACTGGACATAGACAATGAAGTAAACACCAACCTGATAGATGAACTGGCCAAGGGACTGAAGAACAGGAAGAAAGGCCGCGCCACACGTTTCATTTATGACCGCACCATAGATCCTAACCTGCTCAATTACCTCATTAAACGGCTCAGCCTGACCAAGAAGGACAACATCATCCCTGGCGGGCGCATACACAATTTTAAAGATTTCATCGACTTCCCTTCGTCCATATTCGATGATATCCGACCCAGGCAGCAGCCATTTGTGCATCCGCTGCTCATTCAGCCTTGCCGTATCATGGATATACTGGACAAGCGGGATGTGATGCTGCACTTTCCTTATCACTCGTTCGACTCGATCATTGACCTGCTGCGCGAAGCGGCCATCGACCCACATGTGCAGAGCATTAAGATAACAGCTTATCGCCTGGCCAAGAACTCCAAGATCATCAACGCACTCATCAATGCGGTGCGTAATGGCAAAGACGTGACGGTGGTGCTGGAGCTACGCGCCCGTTTTGACGAAGAGGCCAACATGAGCTGGAAGAACTACCTGGAAGAAGAAGGTGTGAAAGTGGTGCTGGGGATACCGAATATGAAGGTGCATGCCAAGATATGCCTCATCAAAAAGCGCGAGTTCAATAAGACCAAAAACTATTGTTTCGTATCAACCGGCAATCTTAACGAGAACACTGCGGGTTACTACGGCGATCATTGCCTGCTGACGACCAACCGCCGCATTATCGGAGATCTTAACAACATTTTTGAATACCTGGAGGCGCCTGTAAAAAAAGACATCATCCTGAAGCGGTGCAAAACGCTTCCCGTATCGCCGCTGAATATGCGCCGGACGTTCATTACGCTCATCAATAAAGAGATGAAGCTGTATAAAAAGGGAGCATCTATCACGATAAAGCTAAACAGCCTGATAGATGCCGAGCTGATAGAGCGTTTATATGCCGCGGCCAAGGCGGGCGTGGACGTAAAAATGGTGGTGCGGGGCATATGCGGTGTTTATACCGAGCAAAAAGCATTCAAGGGCCACATGAGTGCCCTCAGCATCATTGACGAATACCTGGAGCACGCCCGTGTGTTCATTTTTCACAACAATGGCAAACCGCAGGTATTCATATCGTCGGCCGACTGGATGGTGCGCAACCTGGACCACAGAATAGAAGTTGCATGTCCTATCTTTGATAAGGAAATTCAGCAGGAGCTGACCGACATCATGAACATACAACTGGCAGAGAACGTAAAAGGCCGTATCTTGGATAATGAACAGACCAATGTCTATGTGCAGCGTGAGGAAGGTATGCCGGAGGTGCGCTCGCAGGTAGCCATTTATAATTATTTAAGAGATAAAAAATACGAGGATTGATTCTCGCAGCGATCGATATAGGTTCTAATGCGGCCAGGCTGCTTATCAGCGAGGCTTCTATTTATAAGGATGGGACGGTTGATTTTACCAAGCTCCAGCTCTTACGCATCCCCCTCCGCCTGGGTTTTGACGTATTTGACAATGGCGTGGTTACCGATGCCAAGAAGCGCAAATTGCTGGAAACGCTGAAAGCGTATCGCCTGCTGATGAACATCTATAATGTGGAAGGTTACAAAGCCTGCGCCACATCGGCCATGCGCGATGCCACCAACGGCCAGCAAGTGCTCAAGGAGATACAGGACCAGACGGGCTTTGACGTAAAGATCATCAGCGGCCTGGAAGAAGCCAACATCCTTTATGAGACGCATATTGCCGAGAACCTGACCGTCAACAAATCTTACCTGTACATAGATGTGGGTGGCGGCAGTACCGAGGTAACACTCTTTGCCCAGAATACGACCATTTTTAAAGAATCGTTCAACATAGGTACTATACGCCTGCTGCACAACAAGGTAAGCGAGGAGCAATGGGAGCATGTGAAGTGGTTCATCAAGACGCATACTAAAGACCATATGCCGATCGAGGCAATTGGTACCGGCGGCAACATCAACAAGATATTTTCCATCTCCAAACGCAAAGAGGGCAAACCACTCTCGCTCGAGCTGCTGAAGGACTATTATAAAGAGCTCAGCTATACCACGCTGGAAGAGCGCAAGCACCTGTATCATTTGCGAGATGACCGCGCGGACGTAATAGTGCCTGCTCTGCAGGTTTATATTTCCATCATGCGCTGGGCGCAGGCCGATGAGATATATGTGCCTAAAATAGGCCTTGCCGATGGGCTTATCAAAATGCTGTATAATGAAATGAAGGCATGATGCCAATGCGGCAATGTGGGAGAATGTGATGTAATGCGGCAATGTCCAAATTATCATGCCCTTACATTTTGAACGAAAAAATTCCTTGCGATTCTGCCGCATCTTTATAGTATCCACTTATTCGAACAGATATTGCCACATTTCATCACATTGCCGCATTCCCTGTCTGCCGACAGGCAGGCATCACATTGCCGCATTGCCCCATTCTTTCTTAACTTTATCCGATGGCAAATTCACATGTGCGGCCGGGCGAGCCTTCTAACCAGGAGCGCGAGTTTGAAAATTCCATACGGCCGCAGCATATTGATGACTTCTCGGGACAGGCAAAGCTGGTAGAGAACCTGCGTATCTTTATTAAGGCCGCCAACCTGCGCGGCGAGGCGCTGGACCACGTGCTGTTTCATGGCCCTCCCGGCCTGGGCAAGACGACCCTCTCCCGCATTGTTGCCAATGAGCTTGGGGTAAACATCAAAGAAACCAGTGGCCCGGTAATAGAAAAGCCGGGCGACCTGGCGGGCCTGCTCACCAGCCTGGAGCCACGGGATGTGCTGTTCATAGACGAGATACACCGACTGAGCACAGTAGTGGAAGAATACCTATATGCGGCCATGGAAGACTACCGCATCGACATTATGATAGATACGGGCCCGGCGGCCCGGTCCATACAGCTTACGTTGCATCCCTTCACGCTTGTTGGCGCCACTACACGTAGCGGTTTGCTCACTGCACCATTACTGTCGCGGTTTGGCATCAAATCGCGCCTGGACTATTATACCGCAGACGTGCTACAGGCGATCATCATGCGTGCAGCAACGGTGCTGGATGTGCGCATCACGTCGGACGCAGCAATGGAAATAGCCCGGCGCAGCCGTGGCACGCCGCGTATAGCCAACGGCCTGCTGCGCCGCATGCGCGACTTTGCGCAGGTGCTGGGCAATGGCGTCATTGACCGAAGCATTGTGGAGCATGGGCTTCGGGCGCTGAATGTGGATGAAAGCGGGCTGGACGATATGGACAACCGGATCCTGTCCACGCTTATTGATAAGTTCAAAGGTGGGCCTACGGGCATCAACAATATTGCCACCTCGGTAGGTGAAGAAGCCGGCACCATAGAAGAAGTATACGAACCATTCCTGATACAGGAGGGCTATATTATGCGCACACCGCGAGGCCGCGAAGCCACTGAAAAAGCATACAAACACCTGGGCCTCCGAAGGGAGGGCGGAGATGGGGTGCTGTTTTAAGGTTGTTGCGGAATGTTGATTTTTCCGGATCAACTCCGGCTCATCAACGTGCGGTAAAGCCCTGGGTTATTCCTTCTCCTCTTTGTCTTCCTTCACTGCCTTTTCTTTGATGTCGAGGTGAGCGGTGTAGATCTTGCCATCCTTGTCTTCCAGCTTCACGGTATAGCGCCCCGGGTCAGCTTCTTCGGTGGAGACAACACAGATCATAGGACCACGCGGATAGGTTACATCCAGCTCCGTCTCGTGGCCTTCGGGGTCCACGAGGGTGCAGCCGACAATGTCGGATTTATTGACGGTGAACCTATGCTTGCCGGCATCACTGTTGATGAGAATTGAAGTGGCCTCTTCTGCTACGGGTGCTGCCACATGTTTCAGCTTGTAAACACCCCGGCGATACATGACGCTGCGTGTCACCTGATCTTCCCAAACCACGTAAATATATCCGCCACCCAGGGCCACGTCTGCATTCAGCATCACGCCATCTGCAACAGTGTCGGCCTTTGGCGGGAAACCTCCCGTAACATCAGGTGTCACAGAAAGGCACACCTGGTTGTTGCCACCGGCTGTCTGTGTCCACACGGCTGCTGCTGCAAAGCCCTTGCCGGCGATGCGCGGAAAATTCTGCATGATGATGCCCGGTATGGTACCCGTAATGGCATTGGTGGTAAGTGATGGATTGGATAGCGGTATACGGGTCATATACACGAGGTCGCCGTCCTGCGATCCGCTCATATACACCGAGTATAAAGTGTCGCCGACAATAACGCCATCGGGGCCGCTGCCTGGGCAGCTTTCAGGATTGAATTCTGTTGAGTCTACCCTGATGCCATTATTGAACGATACGCCGCCATTGCTGGAAATGCCGGCCCATATATTGCGCAGGTTGTTTTGGTTGTTGCGGTACAGCAATATGCCGGCGCTGCCGGATGCCAGGTAAGCAGCAGGGCTGCACTCACATGCCGAGCCTCCATTCATGATGCTGCCCAGGGTGTCGCGTAAAAATGATTCACCCATATCTTTCGAGCGGGCCACTACCCAGCGTGCGCCGCTGAAGTCTTTGCCGCACCGCATAAAGGCCACGTAAGGATTGCCGTCTTCGTCGGTGGTCACGGTAGGGAACCGGGTGATGCCATCTTCTTTTGTGTCCACTTCCGTGGCAATGGAAAAGTGCTTTCCATCATCGTACGAATGTTTCAGGTAGATGTGGCTTTTGTCTTCCGGGGTTTGTTTGTAAACGAGATAGACGGTATCGCCACGCGAAGCGATATCAGGCCCGGCGAATGAAGACGTGAAAACGGTACCGCCGTCAGGCCCCATTGAGATGGGCGGTGCGAAACTCTCACCACCCCATTTAGAGAGCCACACTTTGCCATTCTCGTCGCCCCAGACAACAATCGGGTTGTCGAATTTGTCCATTGTGATGCGCGGATGCAGGTTGCCGTACATTTTATTGGCAACGGGCATAGGCGCCAGCCAGCCTATATGATTTTGGGCCACTGCGGCAGAAAACGACAGGGAAGTAAGGGCAGCAAGTAGTAGTCTCATACCTAATAAGTATGGATAAAATTAGTAAAAGTTTGCTGGCTGTTAAAGGAGGGTTTACTCAGATGTCATAAACGCCGCCTTCCTGCGTCACCACCACATTGGGAAAAATGCCTTCTGCCTGCGTTTTAAAAGGTTCCAGCTCCCGGTATTTTGACGAGAAATGTCCGAGGAGAAGTTGCCCCACGCCGGCGAGCTTTGCTATCTGTGCGGCCTGCGGCGCAGTGGTGTGGTAGCGGGCTGCCGCCTTGTCTGCATCTTCCTGCAGGTAGGTGGATTCGTGGTAAATGGCATCTGCGCCGGTGATGTAGGGAATGATGGTCTCTGTATAGATGGTGTCTGCGCAATAAGCGTACTTCTTCGGCAACGGACCGGGTTCTGTGAGCAGCTCGTTCGGTATCACCGTTCCGTCAGGGGCTGTGTAGTCTTCTCCGTTCTTAATGACTTCGTAGTATTGTGTGGCAATGCCATGGGCGGCACACCGGTCGGGCAGCAGGCGGCGCCCACGGGTTCTGCCCTCTATCACAAAGCCGTGGCACTTGATGCGGTGCATTACCGGGAAACAGGTCACAGAGAATATCGGCTCATCAACAATCTGTGCGGCCCCATCGGGCAGGGGGTGAAAGTGAAGCGGGTAGGTGAGCGTGGTATCGGCTACTGCGAGTATGCTATCTATAATGGGTTTCAGTTCGGCAGGCGCATGCAGGTGCAAAGGTTCCGTACGGCCACCAAGGCTCATGCTGTTGATCAGCCCCGGCAATCCGAAATAATGATCGCCATGCAAGTGGCTGATGAGGATGTGGTGCAGGCGGCGCCACCTTACTCCGAACCGCTGCATCTGTATCTGTGTGCCCTCGCCGCAATCTATAAGCAGCGTTTCGCCATTGACACTTACTGTTTGTGCTGTAGGATGCCGCCCAAATGCAGGCAGGGCCGAGTTATTGCCGAGTATCGTTATTTTCATTACTGTACTCAAATATAGCAGGAAAGTGGAAAAACCCGGCATGGGTGTCTGTTTCACTTCTGTGCGGCTGAAAGAGACCGTGGATACCGATGCGTAAGTCCATGTCGTATTTGCGCCTTCATGGTTAGTTTCCGGCCGTCAAACGCAATTCGGCCCTGTGCACCGCCGGCGTCCGATAGAGGCAGTGAGGCAATGATATTGAGTTGGGGGGGACAATACTTAACACATCAGGATCCGGTAAGTAAAAAATGGTATGCGTTGAGCCATCTGCGAATTTTTTGTTGCTTTCTGTTCCGGGCTGCTTTCCGCAATTGTAGCTGCTTTCGGCTTGTTGCATTTGTAAAATTCGCTATGCGATGCTCGGTTCCGGATAGCCTCTTCGCCAATAATTTTTGTAGGTTTGCGCCATGGTTGCAACACTGGAACAAGCCAAAAAACTTGGCCTGCGGGACGAAGAATTTGAAAAGATCAAAGAGATCCTTGGCAGGACACCTAATTTCAATGAGGTAGCGATGTACTCCGTTATGTGGAGTGAGCATTGTAGTTATAAAAACTCCATCACCTGGCTCAAAACGCTTCCGCGCGATGGCGATAAGCTGCTGGTGAAAGCGGGCGAAGAAAATGCCGGCCTGGTGGACATAGGAGATGGCTGGGGTTGCGTATTCAAGATAGAGTCGCATAACCACCCGTCAGCTATTGAGCCCTTCCAGGGCGCTGCAACCGGTGTGGGCGGCATTCATCGCGATATTTTTACCATGGGTGCACGCCCAATAGCGGCACTCAATTCACTGCGCTTCGGCAAGGTGGACAATGCAAAGACCAAATGGCTCATCAAAGGTGTTGTTAAGGGCATAGGCCATTATGGCAACTGCTTTGGGGTGCCTACACTGGCCGGTGAAGTATATTACGAAAGCTGCTACCAGACCAACCCGCTTGTGAATGCAATGAGTGTGGGTGTGGTGAAGGTAGGCCAGACGGTCTCTGCCACTTCTCATGGCGAGGGTAACCCGGTTTTTATCGTGGGTGCATCTACGGGTAAAGATGGTATTGGCGGCGCCTCATTTGCCTCTGCCGACATCAGCGAGAACAGCGCCGAACAACTGCCGGCCGTGCAGGTGGGCGATCCGTTCGAGGAAAAGAAATTGCTGGAAGCCTGCCTGGAGGTAATACCTACGGGCGCGCTCATTGGCATGCAGGATATGGGCGCGGCAGGTATCACCTGCAGCACCAGCGAGATGAGCGCCAAGGGCGAGCATGGCATGATCATTCACCTGGATAAGGTACCTACGCGCCAGGCCAATATGAAGCCATGGGAAATGCTGCTGAGCGAAAGCCAGGAGCGCATGCTGATCGTAGTTAAAAAAAGCCATGAAGCAGAAGTAAAGGCCATTTTTGATAAATGGGACATACACTGTGTGCAGATAGGCGAGGTAACGAAAGATAAGAACCTGAAATATTATATGAACGGCGAGCTGGTGGCCGATGTGCCTGCCGAAAGCCTGGTATTGGGTGGCGGCGCGCCGGTTTACAAGCGCGACTATACCGAGCCGGCTTATTTTGCCGATATCAAGAAGTTCGACGCTGCCACAGTGCCTGTTCCGGCCGACCTGAAGGAAGTGGCTTTTGAACTCATCCAGTTGCCCAATATTGCCAGCAAGCGCTGGATATATGAGCAATATGACAGTATGGTGGGCACCGGCAACACGCAAACCAATGAGGCCAGTGATGCAGCCGTTGTATTGGTGCATGGCACTAAAAAGGCGCTCGCCGTTACTACCGATTGCAACAGCCGCTATGTGTTTGCCGACCCTTATAAGGGGGGCATGATAGCGGTATGCGAGGCGGCTCGTAACATCGTGTGCAGCGGCGGCAACCCGGTTGCTATTACCAACTGCCTCAATTTCGGCAACCCTTACAATCCTGAAGTTTATTACCAGTTCGTCAATGCCATTAAGGGTATGGGCGATGCCTGCCGCAAGCTGGACACACCGGTTACCGGCGGTAATGTGAGCTTCTATAACCAGAGCGAAGATGGCCCGGTTTACCCTACACCAACCATCGGTATGGTGGGTGTGCTGGACTCCATCAGCGATAAAATGACGCTTGGGTTCAAACATTCAGGCGATACCATTTATGTGCTGGGCGTAGAGAGAGACGACATCAATTGCTCTGAATACCTGCACCATATTGTTGAGGTAACCATGAGCCCTGCACCTCACTTCGACCTGGAAGAAGAATACCAATTGCAGCAAACGGTGGCCCGCCTTATAGACGCAGGTTTTGTGAAGTCGGCACACGATATTTCAGAAGGCGGTCTTTTTGCCTGCCTGCTGGAAAGCGGGATGTCGGGCGACCTCGGGTTCACGGTCACTACGCCTGAAGGTATCCGCAAGGATGCGGCGCTCTTTGGTGAGGCTCAAAGCCGTGTTGTAGTTTCTGTGAACACAGACCTCTGCGGCATTTTTGAAGCAGAACTGAAAGGCTTGCCTTTCCGCAAAATAGGTATGGTGAACGCCAGGAAGGAGATCGTTATAGACGGCGACTGCTGGGGCTACATCAGCGACTGGAAAGAAGCTTATGACACTGCGCTGGAGAAGCTGCTGGCATAGAAGAATCCTGAAAATAGATAAAAACAAAAGGCTGGTCATCCGACCAGCCTTTGCTATTGAAATATGTTCAGTTCTACTTCTTCCCCGGTTTCTTGCTACCTCCGCCTGGTGATTTTTCCAGGTCTTCTATTTGTTTCAGCAGCGTATCGTTGGGGTCAATGGCTTTCAGACGCTCAATATATTTTTTCAGCGCCTCTTTGTCCTTAGCATTATAGTTATACAATACCAGGTATTCGTACGCCTGCCTTACGTCATTTTTCTTATCGGGCTTGGCCTCGCCGTCCGGGCCCAGTTGATCCAGGTATTTGATGAAGCTTGGGGCTGCAGCGCCGGTAGTGGCTTCCGAGTCTATTGCAGCCAGCACGCGTGCATGCCAGTAAACAGATGATGGCTGATCAGGATACTTGGCTTCAAAATTCTCGGCATTCACCAGCGCAGGTTTCAGGTCCTTGCAATAGTAATACATCACCACGCTCCAGAAATAATCCAGTGGCTGTGTAGATGGGTTGCTCTTCACGAGGTTGTTATACCATTCTGCCGATTTGCAATAATCTTTCCTGCTCTTATACGCTTCTGCTATCTGGCGGTAAACATCGGTTTTGTTCTGCGCCGTGTCAACACTGATCCCCTTGGTGTAGTAAAAGCTTGCGGAGTCTATGTTGTTGAGCTTCAGCCACAGTTTACCAAATTCTATGTATGCTGCCGGGGTAACGCTCTTTGGGTCTGCATGCCTGAAATACTCGCGAATGTACGTGAGTGCTTCGGTTGAGTCGCCGCACTGCGCTTCAGAAAAGCCCATGATGCCGTTCAGCTCGGTCTTCTTGTCGGCCGGTGGCTGCTGCTGCAGCAGGTCGCCGGCAACTTTTACCGCATCGCAATAGCTCTTTGCCTGGTACAGTATCTCGGCATAGCTCACCTGGTCAGATATCGTGTTGTCAGACAGCTCCACATACTTCTTGATGTTCTGCAGCGCCAGGTCAAACTTGCCGGTGCGCTGGTAGGCCAAAGCCAGTGAACGGTAAGGCAGCGGATTATTGGCATCGGCATCTTTGGCTTTCTGGTAAAAGTCCAGCGCATTGTTATAGGTGCGGGCATCATACCACAGGTCGCCTATGCGGGTAAGCACCACCGAGTTTTTAGGGTCCTTATCGGTGATGGCTTCGTAGTTGTCCATAGCCGGGCCGCCGCCGCCTGTCTGCTTGCGGTATGCATCGCCCATGCCTACATGTGCATCAAAATTGCCCGGGTCTTTGGCCAGTGCGTCCTTATACCACTGTATGGCCTGCTGCAGATCTGTTCCGTCTGAATAAGTGAGGGCGTCTGCTGCATAAACCAGCGGCATGAATTCTTTCTTCTTTGCTTTGGCAGCAACGTCTTTCGTTATCTGGTTGCCCTTTGCAGCATCTTTTTTAGCAAAAGCTACGCGCGCTTCGCCAGCCATATTGGCCGGGTCTTCGGGGTACCTCTGAAAGGTGTAGTCGGCCTTTGACAGGTTGCCGGCATCCAGGTAAGAAAGCCCCAGATAATAATTCGCCATGGCGTCCTTCACTCCCAGTGGCGTCAGTATTTTAATGGCCGACTGGTATTTTTCGTACCGGTACATTTTGATGCCATCATTGGTAGTTTGCTGAGCCATTGCACATACGCTCATGGCAACAGCAGCGGTCATTATCAGTAATCTTTTCATTTCTTGATCCTATCTTGATTTATTCAGTTTTACTCTTTATTGCTGTTCTTTTATTGATGCGTCCCGGATGGTTATTTCCATGTTCAGCGGATACAGATGCGCGTGTGCGAAAATAAGCTGTCCCCGCGGGCTTAATAAGAAATTGGCAAAACCCGTGCCGAGACCGGGGTAACTCTCCCTGTTCACGTAAAATAATTTACGGATGAAGGGATACTGTTTCAAGCCTATGTATGCCAGATAGGGTTTCAGGTAATCTTTTACCGTATCGTTATATAGCCCTACCACGCGCACATTCTTTATGAATGCGCCGGTATTGTTAGGGTCTGTAGAGTCGCCCACATCACCAAGGCCAACGAAGCCAATGGCTTTCGGGTTCTTCGTCACATAGTCGATCACAGCATTGCTACCCTTAGCCGAAAAAACATTGCTGCCCAGTTTCTGGCCGCCCAGCAGCGAGTCGGTCACATACCGCACTATGCTGGATGACTGGTTGTCGAATACTACGGTATAAGGTGTCTTGTAAGTTCCGGTCAGTATGCCTTTTACCGCCTGCACGCTCAGTTGGCTGTCTGCACAGTCATTGTTCACCACCAGCGTTACTGCGTCCCGGGCTATGGCAACCGATGTGGCATATACCTGCTTCTGCTCGCACAGGTCTTTTTCTGCTTTGGTCAGGTCGCGCGTCACCAGGATGATGCGGGCCTTATTGTCAAAATAATCTTTGAAGCACTCTGCTTCCGGCTTATAATGGATGGTGATCCTGGCATCGGGAAAGCTGCTGTCGAATACTTTTTTCTCCTCGTCTATCACAGACCTGTAGGTCTCATCAGCCGAAATATCTATAACGCCGCTGCTCAGGTTGTCCGGGTGCTTGGGTTTATCGACGCACGACAGACCGGCTACACTCCACAGCGCACAGAAAATAACAATGACAGGCCAACGCATAAACCACAATTTTAGTAATTATTCAAAAAAACATCCCCGTCAATATATGCTTTGTAACAATAATTTAACAGGTCCTCAAAAGCTCAGTCCTGCTGGTTTTGCTTCAGCATACCAAATCCGCGGTACAGGCGGAACAAACCGTAAATGACCAGCAGGCCACAAAACCCCCAGGCCCAGATGCCCTTGGCCTCAAACGAGCCAAAGTGCCCGGAAATGAGCACAGCCAGCCCCAGGGTGATATAGATGATGGCCATGCCAAACTCAGTGATCAGTTGCCAGCGGGTAAACCCCTGCCTATCGTAGCGTTCGCGGCTCATTTTGTGTTTTTGTGGTGCAAATGTACTCACTCCGTAAGAATTTGCTGAATAGATGCAACAACCAGGCTTTTTCCATAAACAGCGGCTACTTTTTTCCAGGCAGCAAAACCGCACCCGTTTGACCCTGAAAATGTACCTTTGCACACGTTTTATGTCTGCACTTAAATTTTACGCATTAAAGGTAAAAGATGTACGAGCCGAAACCGCTGATTGCGTTTCGGTTTCGCTGGAGGTTCCTGCCGAATTGGGCGAGCTGTTCCGTTTTGCACCCGGCCAGTACCTCACTTTCCGTAAACATATGGAAGGCGCCGAGGTTCGTCGTTCTTATTCCATTTGCAGCAGCCCTGCAGAAGGGGAGCTGCGCGTGGCAATAAAGAAGGTGGAAAACGGCAAGTTCTCCACTTATGCGCATTCCTCCATCAAATCCGGAGACGTTCTGGACGTGATGCCGCCCATGGGTAAATTCACACCCAGGCCATCCGACAAAAAGCACCGGGAATACCTGGCGTTTGCAGCGGGTAGCGGCATTACGCCTATCATGAGCATCATGAAAACCGTGCTGGAGCAGGAGCCCGAAAGCAGTTTTACGCTGGTTTATGGCAATCGCACACGCGGTTCGGTCATTTTCAGGGAGGCTATTGAGGCACTGAAGAACAAGTATATGCAGCGACTACGCATTTTTTATGTGCTCAGCCGCGAATACATGGACGTTCCCCTGTTCAACGGCCGCATCACAGCCGAAAAAGCCCGTGAGTTCTGCGACAAGCTGATCGATCTCAGCACTATGGATGAGGCGTTCATCTGCGGGCCGGAAGAAATGATCCTGTCAGTAAGGCAGCAACTGGTAGACATGGGCATGCCTGCCGCCAGTGTGCACATGGAGTTGTTTACCTCTCCAGACCAGCCGAAGGCAGCGCACCAGGAATGGGCGGCCAATCACAGCGGCAGCAAGGGGCCTGTGAGCCAGGTGAGCATTACGCTAGATGGCACAACGTTCGATATGGAAGTGCCCTTCAACGAAGAGAGCATTCTTGATGCTGCGTTGCGTCATGGGGCCGACCTTCCTTATGCCTGCAAGGGCGGTGTATGCTGCACCTGCCGGGCAAGGGTAATGGAAGGCAAGGTGGAAATGGAGGTGAACTATTCGCTGGAGCCCGATGAGGTAGAGAAGGGATTCGTGCTTACGTGCCAGAGCCATCCGCGCTCAGAGCGCGTGGTCATTGATTTTGACGAGCGGTAGTCGCGTTGATCAGAGTCGAGTCGCGGGCGGGATCGGCACTGAGTGTTTTTTTCCATTGACGGTAGTTGGTGCGTATCCACATCTTTACCTCAATATCCGATGCTGCACGTGCAAATTCATAGGGCATAGGGTAGGCATTCATGAAATGGCCAAGGCTGTCACCGGTAAGGCCCGTCATATCGGCTACCACTTCGGGTGTATAGCGCGTATCAATGAACAGGTCGGGTTCGTTATCGCGGTACACCTTCTGGAATTTGTAATCGCGCCGGGCCTTTTTGTTGAATAGCTCGGCGATGGCAGATATAGGGCTGTTGATAGGAGACGGGTGACGTCTGGTGAGCACTTTTTTGTAAACGGCGCGGCGTTCGGCTGAGTCTTCCTGGTATTGGGTAAGCTTGTGGGGGCGCACCGTAAGCTCGTCCAGTTGCTGCGCCTGGCGTTGCATCTGCACATTCATCGTAGTGATGATGATGGACGAGGGGGCGCTCCGCCTGATGGTCTTATAGCCAATGAATGAAAATGAGAGCTGATCGCCTTCGCGGGCCGCGATATAGTATTTGCCCGTGGCATCGCTGGTGGTCACCTGGTGGCTGCGCAGATTGGTAACGCTAACGGCTGCCAGCGGATGTGCGTCATCATTATCGGTGATGGAGCCTTGTACCGACTGCGCCCTCGCGATAGCAGGGAAGAACATGAACAGGATGAGAGTGAGGCGGCGCAGCATGGAGGCAGATAGCCGTAAAGGTATCAGCAAGGTGAATGGCCTGAGCCGTACACATTGATTTTTAAGTATTATTTAGCAATGACGGTCGCGAATACAAGGCCAACAAATGATATTATAAGTAGTATTTTTTAATAAATACCCAGCTAATTGTCAGTCTTTGGCCGTCTTCTCAGGTAGAAGTTATTGAAATAGAATAAAGTCTACAAAACAACGTACATACTGCCACATGGGGTTTAGTTTCAATATTTTTATGCTCAAAGTTTCATCCGTGAAATCAAATTTTATGAAAAGGCTATTCATGCTGGTCTTATTCTGCATGCCTGTCATTGCCGGGTATGCACAATTCCCTATTACCATGACCGGCGAACCTATCTCCACCACCGGCTGGACCTACGGGGGAAGCGGAACCGGTGTTGCCCCTTCCACAACTGATAGTGTATTCCATATTACCTCGGCAGTGGAAGGCGAAGCGAATTATGTTTACTACAATACCCCGGCCCAAATGGACTCCTTTTGCCAGGTCCAGATCGATTTTGATTTCCAGGTAATTGTAAGCACCGGCACACCGGTGGCAGATGGTTTTGCGTTCTGGTGTCTCAGTACCCCGCCTTCTTCTACTGTTACGGGCAGTGCCATCGGCCTTCCCAACTATGCCAATGGCCTCATACTGCTTTTTGATACTTACGATAATAATAGCACGCCCGACAACCCAATAGAAACGTTGCTTGGCTATAATGGTACTATCTACCAGTATGTTGAAGATGCACCGGCTGGTCAGTTGTGCAGCAACCTGAACAACCAGAACTATGTGACCAACGGTCTCTGGCATCACGTAAAGATCACTTACGCATCAGGTAGCATTGCTGTTTACTATAACTATTCGGCCACAGCCACTCAAACAGGTACCTACACGCTTACGGGCAATCGTTATTTTGGGTTCAGTGGCAGCACTGGCCTTTACTACAGCCAGCAAAACATAAAGAATGTGCACATTGTGGCCAATGGCACAAGTTCAGTGCCTGCGGTAACATCCCCGGTCACTTACTGCCAGGGAGCAACTTCCGATACGCTCACAGCCACAAGCACAGGCTTCCCGCTGCATTGGTACACTACCGACACCGCTACAGTAACGTCCCTGCCGTCTTCACCTACGCCGGCCACAACCACAGCCGGCTCCACTTACTACTTTGTTCGCCAGGGCAGCGGTCTTTGCATCAGCCAGCCGGATAGTATTCTGGTCAATGTGAGTGCGTTGCCACCTGCGCCGTCCATCTCCGGAGATACCTTCTATTGCGCCGGGTCAACGGCGGTTCCGTTCACGGTTACCGGCAGCGGCATAGAATGGTACACGACCGACACCGGCACTATCGGGTCAACCACAGCACCAACTGCGTCCACAGGCACTGCAGGGTACTATACTTATTATGCGGCATCAACTGTTGCTGGCTGCACAGGCCCTATGGATTCCATTACGGTGCATGTGCAGGCCTTACCCGCTTCGCCTACGCTCACCGGTGGATCACTTACCTATTGCCAGTATGCGCCATTCGTGCCGCTGACAGTATCGGGTACCGACGTGCTCTGGTACGCTGCGCCGCCGCCATCAGCCAGTGCAGATACTGCGCCCGTGATCAACACCGCCATAGCAGGCTCGCATAATTACTATGTCACCCAAACAGTGGATGGCTGTACCAGCAATCCGCTGCTGGTGCCCGTCACGGTTAACCCTAAGCCTGCGCCGCCTGCCACTACACCGGCTACTTATTGCCAGTTTACTTCCGCTACGCCGATGAACGCTACCGGATCGGCACTGGAATGGTATGGCCCTGGCGTTACTACCGGTTACGCAACAGCGCCAACACCTTCCACAACAACACCCGGGGTCATCACTTATTATGTGACGCAAACGATATCCGGCTGCACCAGCGACAGCGCTACCGTTGCCGCTACCATTACGGCACAGCCTGCCCCACCTGTTACGGCTGATACCACGTATTGCCAGTTTGCAACTTCGGTGCCGTTAACCGCTACCGGCAGCAACCTGCAATGGTACACTGCGGCTACCGGCGGCATTTCGCTGCCTGGCGCACCTACGCCGCCAACGGCTACGCCGGGCAATACCACCTGGTATGTGACTCAAACTGTTAACGGCTGTGAAAGCAATCGCGCTCCCGAAATGGTGACCATTATCTTCATGCCCAACTTTACCATTACTACTGCAAAACCTTTCATCTGCCAGTATGATTCTATGGTGCTCACTTACAGCGGCACACCGGCTTCCTACTACGACTGGGTATTGCCTGCAGGCGACGATTTTGCAGCAGGCTACAACTCAGGCATGTCGGCAGTGATGGTGAAATTCGACCAGGCAGCCCAGCACAATTACGTTTACCTTACTGCTGGCGGCCCAACCGGGCAATGCCGCACTACAGATACCTTAGACATCAAGGTAGTGCCTCAGCCAACTGCTGATGCCATGACCAAATTCGATCCGTGCATCGGCGATACACTTAACCTGGCGCTGGCCAACGAAAGCGCAAATGCAGACTCGTTCACCTGGGCAATAGATAATACCCCCATGAGCAGCAGTTCTGTGCTCAATATTGTTTCGGCCAACGCCAACACAGGTGGCCCGTTCAAGATCAGTTGGAACACAGTGGGTGTGCACACTATAGAACTGCAGACATTCACTGCAGAGGGTTGCGCATCTAAGATCATTGTTGACACGGTGAAGGTATTGGGCTTCCCCGACGCTACGTTCACTTATCATCCGCTCAACGGGCAATTGTGTGTCGAAGACAGTATCCTGTTCCAGGCGAACGATTCATCTTACAGCGACCTGTATGAATGGACGCCTACACACTTCTTCAATAACCTGAACACGCATGACGTGTGGGGTAAAGTTGAAGAATCTGCTGCGGAGGTTACGCTGACGGTTATCAATGCCAACGGCTGCACAACCAGCAGCAGCATGGAGATCAATCCGGCAACCTGCTGCGTGATCACCTTCCCGTCGGCCTTCTCGCCAAACGGCGACACGCATAACGATGTGTTCCGCCCTATTGCTTCGGGCTATCACAGGTTCCACAGTTTCCGTATTGAGAACAGGTGGGGACAGACCGTATTTGAAACTACGGAAGACAAGGCAGAGTGGGATGGCACCTACAATGGTGTGCCCCAGGATATGGGCGTTTATTACTACTACCTCACCTACGACTGCGGCGGCCAGTCGCTGAACCAGAAGGGAGATGTGACCCTGGTGCGCTAACGCAGGCGGGCCTTCGGGATACTGAAGAAAAAATGTACTTTTAGAGAATGAGAAGCCTACTTTTCATTCTCTTTTTTTTGCAGGTAGCCACCGGTTTTGCGGCGCCTGCTGACAGCACCTTGCCTGCCCGCAATAAGCCGGCTGTGTTTGTAAACGTGGGCATGGCCAGCGAACAATGGGTGTTGTCCAATAACCTGAGCAGCGGCTATGCAGGAGTGAACTATCCGGGTAAAGCCTATTTCATTGGCGCAGGACTGCATACCAACCCTACCCGGCATCCGCTGGGTTTTTTGCTCACAGCCGACTACCTTGGCTATTCTATGAACAGTTCGTTGAAGACAGACGAATTTGTAACTACTGGCTACAGCTATGTGCGTATTGCGCCTGGCGTGTTCCTTGATTTTAAAAGCAAATCAAAGCTGTCATTCAAAGCCAATGCCTACGCAGCACTGATGCTACCCCTTGCAGATAAAGAGCAGACCTATTACCAGTTTGGGCTGCGTGGGGTGCTGCGGTATCAGAACTATGGAGCTATCATCGGTTATGGTTTCAGCAATGCCAGCCACAGCCCCAACAGCGACCTGACAGTAAACCACTTTACCGAACACACGCTTTCACTGGGGCTGCTTTGCTACCCGGCGCCGCTCATCAGGCAGATAAAGGCGGCATCGCATAATGGGCCGGTACCTGGAAAATAGTTCAGCCATGATAGAAACAGCAGGAAATAGCATAGTTTGGAAGGAAGGGACATTCTTTGTTGCCCAATGTCTTACAGTGGACGTATCCAGTTTTGGCGCAACGAGCGAAGAAGCACTACAAAACCTGGATGAAGCGTTGACGCTGTATTTTGAAGATGCTATTGAAAATGCCACACCAAGACCTTCCTGATTAACTTAGCCCTACGCACCTCAACTGCCACGATACCCCAAACTTATCGGCCACCCACCCAAACTTCTTACTGAACGGATAAGACCCTAACGGCATCATCACCTGCCCACCTTCCGATAGTTTGGCGAACGCAGATTCAATAAGGCCCTCGTCGTCACTGTCTATCATAATGGAGGCTGCAGGCGTAAAGCCAAACGCATGCTTCACCGGGCTGTCTATGCAATAAAACCTTTGTCCTGCAATTTTGAAAGTGGCATGTTTTACTGTGCCTGCCGGGCCGCCGTCGCTCCCATCGTAGAGCGTTTGCGCCTCAATACCGCTATCCGGGAAAAGCGCGATGTACAATGCCATCGCCTCCATTGCCTGGCCGGTAAACATCCATTGCGTGGTTGCTTGTGTCATTTAATTGCGCAGCGGTTTACCTGTCGTCAAAATACTTTGCAGGCGCTCCAGCGTTTTCTTCTGGCCGCACAGGCTCAGGAAGGCTTCACGTTCCAGGTCAAGCAAATACTGCTCGCTTACCAGTGGCTCGCCAGATATATCGCCACCGCACATTACATAGGCCAGCTTTTCAGCTATTAGCCTGTCGTAATCGCTGATGTAATTACCCCGCCACATGCCATGTATGCCGCTCATCAGTCCGCCAAGGCCGCCACGGCCCAGCACTTGTATATCATTGCGCGGCGCAGGCTGTGTATAGCCGCTTTCCCACATGTCCAGCACTCTGCGTTTGGCGTCCGCAATGCGGCGGTCGGGGTTCATGGAAATGCGGTCAGTCCCCGGCCGCAGCACAAAATTCTCAAATGCCTCATGTGCGGAAGTGGATACCTTTGCGGTGCCTACATTAATGAACAATTGCTGCAGGTAGTTGGTGGCAATATCTTCTTTAATGATTCGATCGCCTGCACGCAGAGCCATCTCCTTGGTGCCGCCGCCGCCCGGTATCAGGCCTACACCCACTTCCACCAGGCCAATATAGCTTTCCGCTGCGGCCTGCACGGCATCAGCATGTAGGCACATTTCGCAACCGCCGCCCAGGGTAAGGCCATGCGGCGCTACTACCACCGGTATGCTGCTATAGCGCATGCGCATGGTTGTTGACTGAAACTGGCGCACGGCCATATCCAACTCGTCGTACTCCTGCTCGGCAGCAAACATAAATATCAGGCCCACATTGGCGCCAGCGCTGAAGTTAGCGCCGCCATTGGCTATCACCAGGCCCTTATATTTCTCTTCAGCAGTGGCTATCGACTTGTGCACTGCTTCCAGCACCTCGCCGCCTATGCTGTTCATCTTGGTATTCCAACGCAGCGCCACCACATCATCGCCAATGTCATACAGCTTTGCGGCACTGCTTTTCCAGATCACTTTTTCGTCCAGGTGCTCCAGCAATATGAACGCACCCTGGCCCGGTATAAGTTTATATGCCTGCGTCGCAGGATCATAATATTTTCTTTGCCCGCTCTCTGTTTTATAGAACGATGAAAAACCTTTGTCCAGCATTTGCTGCACCCATGGCGCCACCTCATAACCCCCGGCTTTCATTTGCTCCAGCACTTTGGCTACACCCAGTGCATCCCAGCTTTCAAATGCGCCTATCTCCCAGCCAAAGCCGGCTTTCAGTGCATCGTCTATCTTGTATAGCTCATCGGCTATCTCCGGTATTCTATGCGACACGTAAGCAAACAACATGTGATGAAACTGTCTGTAAAATTCACCAGCCTTGTCGCTGCCGTTATAGAGCACTTTCAGCCGCTGCGCCAGGTCGTCCACAGGCTTTGCGGCATCAATGGTGGCAAACTTAGGCTTCTGCTTAGGGCCATATTCCATGGTCGCTAAGTTCAGCGTCAGTATGTCCTTCTTACCTTCTTTTTTGTAGAAGCCTTGTCCCGTCTTATCGCCCAGCCATTTGTTGGCGATCATCTTCTCCAGGAAGGGCGGCATCCTGAAAATATCTTTCGCCTCATCGTTGGGCGCATTGGCGGGGAGGTCTTTGGCAACATGCACCAGCGTATCCAGCCCCACCACATCGCCGGTGCGGAAGGTGGCTGACTTAGGCCTGCCCAGTATAGGCCCGGTAAGTGCATCTACCTCGTCCACATTAAGGCCCAGCGCCTGCATGGCTTTGAACACAGCCATAAAGCCAAAAACACCTACCCTGTTGGCTATGAATGCAGGAGTGTCCTTGCATAGCACAGTGGTCTTGCCGAGGAAACGGTCGCCATAGTCCATCAGAAAGCTGATGACCTCGGGTTTCGTGTCCGGTGCAGGTATTATCTCCAGCAGCCTCAGGTAGCGCGGCGGATTAAAAAAGTGAGCTCCGCAGAAATTCGATCTGAAGTCATCGCTCCTTCCTTCGCTCATCAGGTGAACAGGTATGCCAGATGTATTGGTGGTGACGAGCGTGCCCGGTTTGCGATATTTTTCTACCTGGTCAAAAACTTTCTGCTTGATGTCCAGTCGCTCAACCACTACTTCTATCACCCAGTCGCATTCACCAATGCGTTTCATATCATCATCAAAGTTGCCTGTGGTAATGTGCCCTGCAACCTTTTTTGTATAAACTGCAGACGGCTTGCTCTTGAGCGTGGCCGCCAGCGCATCGTTCACTATCCGGTTGCGGAATTGCTTGCTTTCCGGTTGCAGACCTTTTGCCTGCTCGGCCTCGGTAAGCGATGGGGGTACAATATCCAGCAGCAAAACCTGTACGCCTATTCCTGCAAAATGACATGCTATGCGCGAACCCATCACGCCACTTCCCAATACTGCTACCTTTCTTATCGGCCTGTTCATAACTAAGACTTTGATAGTGTAAATTATCGAAAAAATACCTCAAAAATCCTGAGCCCCGGCAGAACTTAATATTCAACTAATTGCCATGCAGCCTCTGGCAACAGCCATTTTTTACCTTTTCTGTTAACTGCAATTACTGTTATTTTGCCGGATAGTAGTCTATGGCGCGCATCAACGCATTTTTTTTCGCTGTTTTCCTGTTGTCTGCAACACTTGCCGGTGCACAGCCGCTCAAGCGAGAACTGCGTGCAGCATGGATAGCCACTGTCAGCAATATCGACTGGCCGAGCCGCCCAGGCCTGCCGGCCGTAGAGCAGCAGCAGGAGTTCACGCGCAGGCTCGATGACCTGAAAGCGCTGGGCTGCAATGCCGTGATGGTGCAGATACGCCCTGCGGCGGATGCCTTCTATGCATCTAAAATGGAACCCTGGAGCCGTTTTCTCACAGGCAGGCAGGGAGAGGCCCCTTTCCCATATTACGATCCGCTAGTCTTTATGATAGACGAGGCCCATAAGCGCAATATGGAGTTTCATGCGTGGTTCAATCCCTTCCGAGCCCTTACAGACAGCAAGCAAAACCCGAATCCGCCCAGCCACGTCACCCGCACCCACCCCGACTGGATCGTCAGCTACGGTGGCAAATCCTACATAGATCCGGGTATTCCGGAAGCCCGCGAATATGTACTGCAGGTGATTGGGGATGTGGTGAAACGCTACAATATAGATGGCGTTCACCTCGACGACTATTTCTATCCATACCGTGTTCCGGGCGCACCGTTCAACGATAATAAGAGCTTCGCTAAATATGGCCAGGGTATGAATCGCGACGATTGGCGCCGCAACAATGTGAACCTGTTCATATCTCAACTGAATACTAACATAAAGAACGCAAAGTCGTGGGTGAAGTTTGGCGTAAGCCCCTTTGGTGTGTGGCGCAATGCCCGCCAGGATGCGGAAGGTTCCAATACTACCGCCGGACAAACCTGTTACGACGATCTGTATAGCGATGTGGTATTGTGGATGCAGCGCGGCTGGGTGGACTACCTGATGCCACAGCTTTACTGGGAACATAATCATAAGGCAGCGGCGTTCAATACATTGCTGCCCTGGTGGAGCCAGCGTTGCTACCGCAGGCATGTCTATTTCGGGCTCGGTGTCTATCGCATGACGGAGCACCCGGGTGGCGTCTGGCGCAGCTCCAATGAGTTGCTCTGGCAGCTCCGCGACATCCGCAAACAATGTGGCGAAGCCAATCCGGGCTATTGCTTCTACAGCGCCTCCTGTTTCGATAAGATAGGGCAGAGCCTTAAGGACAGTCTTCGCATGGTTTATGCCCGTTACCCGGCAATACCGCCCGCCATGCCCTGGATAGACAGCATTGCTCCTGCAGCCCCGGTTGTAAAGGGCGCCGACCTGAATGGTGCTTATCAGCTCAAATGGGAGGAAAAGAACCCGTCGAAAGAACCGCTGAAATATATAGTTTACCGCTTCACAGAGAATGAGCGCATTAACCTGGAGCGTGCCGACCGCATCCTGGCCATACAGCAGAGCACAGACTATACAGATGCCGATGCGCGCAACTACAAACAATGCACGTACATAGTAACTGCCCTCGATCGCACGTGGAATGAAAGCCAACCCGGAAACAGGGTAGGAAAGGGCATACCGGCAACCGGCAAATAGCCAGTGCCTCTACGGGTATAGGAACTTTTAGGTTTTCACTTTTGCCTTTTGCCTTACCTTTGGCCCTCTAATTCGCTTCAATAAATGCAATTATCTGATTTATATGCGCGGGCGCTGCGGTTTGAATTTCTGAGTGCGGAAGAAGGTAAGTACCTCTTTGAGCATGCGCCCATGACCGAACTGATGTTTGTGGCCAATGAACTGCGCAAGATACAGGTGCCGCATGGCAAGGTTACCTGGATCATAGACCGCAACATGAACACCACCAATGTTTGCGTAGCCAATTGTAAGTTCTGCAATTTTTACCGCATTCCCGGCCACCCGGAATCTTACATTACGGACATAGAGACCTACAAAAAGAAAATTGAAGAGACCTTCCGCTATGGTGGCGAGCAATTGCTGCTGCAGGGTGGTCACCATCCGGAACTGGGCCTGGCCTATTATGCCGACCTTTTCCGCACCCTTAAAAAGCTTTACCCACGGCTGAAGCTTCATGCCCTTGGCCCGCCAGAGATAGCGCACATCACCAAACTGGAAAAAAGCACACACCACGAGGTGCTGAAGACGCTGATGGAAGCAGGCATGGACAGTCTTCCGGGTGCAGGTGCAGAGATATTGAACGATCGTGTGCGCCACTTAGTGAGCAATGGCAAATGCGGTGCGCAGGAATGGCTGGATATTATGCATGAGGCGCACAAGCTGGGCCTCACCACCAGCGCTACTATGATGTTTGGCCACGTGGAAACCCTCGACGAACGCTTTGAACACCTGGTGAAACTGCGCGAGGTACAGGCAAAGAAGCCCGAAGGCGCAAAAGGCTTTATTGCATTCATTCCATGGACATTCCAGGATGTAGATACCTTGCTGAAGCGCATCCGCGGCACAAGGAATCTGTCAACGCCTGAGGAATATATCCGCATGATCGCTATTAGCCGCATCATGCTGCCCAACATCAAGAACATACAGGCTTCATGGCTGACGGTGGGCAAACAGGTAGGGCAGATATGCCTCCACGCCGGCGCTAACGACTTTGGCTCTATTATGATCGAAGAGAATGTAGTTAGCGCCGCGGGCGCTCCGCACAGGTTCACTGCACAGGGCATCCAGGACGCGATACGCGAAGCCGGCTTTGAGCCCCAGCTCCGCAACCAGCAATACGAATTCCGCGAGATGCCCCAACTGGAAGAACAGGTGATCACTTATTGATACGCGTGAAATAATATTACGGCGGCCACAAACAGGTGGCCGCTTTTTTTGGGCCGCTCATCACATCACCTCTGCCTGATCTACCAACAAAAAAAGCGCCCTCTCAGGCGCTTTTATAAAAAATGTTGGAGGCTGTCTTATTGAAGATTGAGTGTGGCTGTGCAATTGTCATCAAAGCCGCCCGGTGTGCTTACGGCATGATAGCTGATCACCATTTTGCCGGATACAAATGAGCCCGTACCGGAGATAGTGATGCCGTTGCCGATATTCTGAGATGGTATGGTCAATGTGCTGGTGTTGCAATTGAGCTTGGCCCCTGTGATGAGCAATGATCCATAACCACCGAGGTTGCTGATGTTAATTGAGTCGGCGCCAACTTGTGTGACAGTGGCGGTGTAAGCGAAGTTAGATGACGTGCAGGCATTGGAAGCATTGTATGTTCCAGCAAGCAGGGATGCACAGGTAGAGCTAACCACACCCAGCGTCACCGGATAGCTGCGCAGACCGGTTGTTTTGCTGTATGACAGCAATGTTACAGGGTAATAGCCAAGAGTTGCATTATTGGCATACAGCACAAAACTGGCAGTAAAATTAGGAATGCCGGTTATGGTATCCTGGCGCAGGGTAACATGTGCGGGTAGGCCGGTAATGGTCAGCCACACGGGCTCACTTGCATTGCCCGTCAGGAATTTAACCGGGATAGGAAGTACCGCAGTGTCATTATTGGGCACATAGGCATTGTAAACAGTGTCAATGCTGTAGGTAAGGTTGGGTGCAGTGTCCTTATAGCACGATCCTGCCAGCACACTCCAAACCAATACTGAAAGCAAAGCAATTTTCTTCATCTGCATTATTTTAAAGGTGTAAGATACACATCAATTTCGTTTTCAGATAATATTATAAACAATATTTATAACAGGAAATTTTTCTTGTCCTGTCAGCTTTCCTGTTCCTCGCCCAGCACCCATTTTTTCTCATTCAGGTGGGTCACTTCTACCTCTACATCATAACGGGTTCGCAAATAGGTAGCCAGTTGGTTGGCGGCAAATACGGATCTGTGTTGTCCGCCTGTGCAGCCAAAGGCTACGCTCAATTGTTCAAACCCGCGTGCTATGTAATCCTGAACATTGATGTTCACCAGGGCATATACGTGGTTCAGAAAATCCGGCATCCGCGTTTCCCGCTCCAGGAACTGTTTCACCAGCTCATCGTTTCCTGTAAGGTATTTATAGGCTGCATACCTTCCGGGGTTCAGCAGCCCACGGCAGTCGAATACAAAGCCGCCACCGTGCTGGCCACCAAATTTGGGTATGCCGTTCTTATAAGAAAAGCTGCACACCTGCACGGTTAACTTTGGTTTTTCGCCCGTGTTGCGTGTGTCGTAGCGTTGCTGCATTTCCGGCGAACACATCTTTTCCAGCAGGCTTCTCAGCTCAGGGTAGGGCGGCGTTTGGGGGTGGTCAGACAAAAATGTCTGCAGATTCTTCAGCGCCGGTGCTATGCTGGAGATGAAATGCGCTTTGTGCTGTAGCAGGCCGCGAAAGCCGTATGCGCCCAGCACCTGCAGCAGCCTTACCAGCACGAACTGGTTATACCCCCTGCGAAAGTGTATCTCATCCATCCTGGTTACATGCAGATCGTTCAATGCGCTCACATAACCGGTCAGCAATTCTTCCTTCCAGGCCTCGGGCAACTGAGCCTTGGCCTGCCACAGCAGGCTGGCAATGTCGTATTGCGGAGGCCCCTGCATAAATCCCTGGTAGTCGATAAAATAGATCTTACCGTCTTTTACCATGATGTTGCGGCTCTGGAAGTCGCGATACATGAGCATTTGCGGCTGCACACGCCCCAGGTCCTTACTCAGCAGCTCCATTTCACTCATCAGCAGCGAGCGGTCATAAGGTATGTCCTGCAGGTCTGCGAAATAATACTTAAAGTAAAGCAGATCGGCCATGATGGCTTTTTCATCGAACTGGCGCGAACTGTAGCATTGTTTGAAATCAGCCTCGCGACCAGCTATCCACTGTGCCTTGGCAAGCTGTGCCATAGCGGCCTGGTACAGCTTCTTCACCTGTGCGGTGAAACCTTCGGTTGTCACCAGCTCAAAAAGGGTCACTTTGCCCAGGTCCTGCTGCAGATAGGCCCTGCGATCCTTACTCATTTTATACTGCTCCGGCACATTGATGCCATGCCTGCGAAACAGTTCGGTGATATAAAAGAAGGTGTTGTTTTCTGCAACATTATTGCTGTATGTGCCAATAGCCTGTGCGCCGCCGCCAGAGATGCGGTAGTACCTGCGGTCTGACCCCGACACTGCCAGCGCTTCAACGCTTTCGGCTTTTTTCTCAAAATGCTCTTCAAACAGCTTCTCAAGTATCGCTGTGATCTGAGCTGTGGTCTTAGTAGAATTCATAATTATTTTCCAGGATATTCAAATAAAAAAACCTCGTGGCCGGCGCTGTCATAACTTTCCCAGTCCTCAGCCTCGGTAGCTACACATACCACTCCACAGGTGGGCATATTATCTATGCGGAATTCAGGCGATTGATTATTTACAAAGTCGGTAATTCCGGGGTTGTGCGCTACTATGAACAGTGTGCGCACGTCGTCGCTTATTTCACCGATCATCTCGTCAAACACCGACGGAATGCAATGATACAGCTTTTCCTCCCAGCGGATGCGCTCTGGTTCATACCCAACTTCGTTGGCTATACGTTTAGCTGTCTGCCGGGTTCTTTTTGCACTTGAACTGATGATCAGATCGGGTATTATTCCTGCATGCTTCAGCTTTTTGCCCATTTCCGGCGCTTCAGCCTTGCCCCGCTCATTAAGGGGGCGCTCAAAGTCGCTCTGCAATGGGTTAGCCCAACTGGATTTTGCATGCCTGATCATTACTAATCTACGTTGCATAATTCGTTCGTTGCTTAGGGGGTGTAATACTTAAGCCGGAGGTTGCTGCCATCAAATTCAGCATAGCTGTTATACTTTATCCAGTCTCCCAGGTTCACATACATGCTACTGTCGGAAAGAGGATATTCGATGGCAATATGCCGGTGGCCAAAAATAAAATAATCAATATGCCTGCTTTTCAGGGTCTCCAGGCCAAACTGCACCAACCATTCCTTTTCTGGTCCCAGGAAAGGCTTTTCCGGATCGTTGGCATGTTTTGGCCCCAGCCTGCTGAACCAGCCAGCCATGCCCACACCTGTATCTGGGTGCACCCTGCGATACAACCATTGAGACACATTGCTGCGCAGCACCTTTTTCAGCAGTTTATAACCATGATCGCCGGGTCCGAGGCCATCGCCGTGGGCAATAAAAAATTTCTTGCCGTTATATTCAGCTTCTATCGGTTGGTGATGTACCGGTATCTGCAGCTCATCTTCAAAATATCCCCTCATCCACAGGTCGTGATTGCCGGTGAATACTTCTATACGCAAACCGCCATCACTAAGCTCGGCCAGCTTACCCAAAAAACGGGTAAACCCTTTAGGAACAACATTCTTGTATTCAAACCAGGTATCAAAAAGGTCGCCCACAAGATACAGGGCGGCGGCATCTGCCTTGATATCGTCCAGCCACTGGCATAGCCTTCGTTCACGCTCGAGGCTCGAGGCCCGGTCGGGGATACCCAGGTGAAAGTCTGATGCGAAATAAACCTTTTTTCCTTCCGGCAATTCCATTGGGCTGCAAAGTTAATCAAAACCCGCCCAGAATGGGTGATAAATGGCCAATAAGCAGCTTCCTGGGGAATACTGTGTTTTTAGGGCATTCTTATTTAATATTTCAGCAATTTCCGTCGCTCGGCATACGCGCCAAATTGTATGACGGCTTCATACGCGCCGTCAGGCCAAAGGGTCGCATCTAACCGCACGTTCCGTGCGGACACTTTGTTTTCGGCAGTCATCAGCCTTCCGGCCATGTCATATACCGCATAACTTTCTATCGGGTCGCTTGCAGCAACATTGAACATATTGTGCGACGGATTCGGGAATATCTTTGTTGCCCCGTTTTTGGTTATTGGCTGCAGGCCTGTGGCATAAGTTACTTTAGTTATCCAGTAGTCGCCCTGGCCTCCTGGGTGTATTCCGGTCACATCTCCCCCTTCAAAACTCACCATGCCTGCCATCACATATCCGCCCGTTATCTGTTGCACATCATATCCTTCATCATCTCCGCCGCTGCCATAATTCTTTTGCCATATGATATTGCCGGTAGTGTCTATGTGCACCAGCCAGAAGTCATTGCCTCCATGATTGCTTGTGACATCGCTATCTGAAGAAGCAGAAGATCCCAATATGGTAAAGCCACTGTCAGCATCCCGTACCACGGCGTTCGCTACGTCGTTATTGGTGCCGCCGAGGCTCTTTTCCCATTGTATGGCGCCGGTATCGTCTATGTTCAGCAGCCAGTAATCTGTTGTGCTGGATGGCCCGTGATGGCCGGTGACATCGCCCGAGAACGATGCTGAATAACCTGCAATGAGGTAGTTGCTGGCTCCGACGCTGCAAACGGCCATAGCTTCATCTGCCAGCGGGCCGCCATAGGTTTTTTGCCACGCTTTCGCACCGGTGCTGCTCAGCTTCACCACCCAATAGTCTATTGCCCCTTTATTCACGGTAACGTCGCCTCCCAGCGATTCGGTTCCGCCTGCTACCAGGTAACCACCGTCTGCGGTTTGTATCACTTTATTGGCCCAGTCATCGCCGCTGCCACCCATTGCCGTTTGCCACTGTATGGCGCCTGCACTGTCCAGTTTCACCACCCACATGTCCGTGCCGCCATGGTTCACAGTAACGTCCCCGTCCGTAGAGGTGGCATTTCCGGCAAATATGTAACCGCCGTCTGTTGTCAGCTCAATATCCTGTGCGCCTTCTGCATTGGTGCCTCCGTAGCATTTTGCCCATACAATGCCTCCGGTGTCGTTCAGTCTCACCACCCACGCATCGGCGCTTATGCCGTGTTGTCCGGTTACGTCTCCGTCTGTCGAGTTGGATACACCGGCAACAATATACCCTCCTGCGGGTAGCGGTCGGATGGCATAGCCGGTCTCGTCAATAGTGCCGCCCAGGCTTTTCTGCCATTGCAGTGCGCCATTTGCATCCAACTTTACCACCCACATGTCCTTGTCAAAAACATCTACATGATAGCCGGTAACATCGCCATCGCCACCTGTAACAAACCCTGTGGCTATATAGCCGCCATCTTGGGTGTTGCGCACGCTATAGGCCCAGTCGTTGGCTGTGCTGCCGAGGCACCGCTGCCATTCTATTGAAGGTTGTGCAATAGTGCCTATGCTGCAGGTAAGCAGAAAGGCGCTTAAGAAGAGTTTTGTTTTCATGATGTAAATTTTTGAAGAGAGTGGCAGGATATGCCCTATACAAATATAACAAAACGCTAAATAATCTTTTCCCGGTGCCAATTGCTAAAGCATTTGAACCGCAACGCATTTAGGTGCATATATTTGCAAAAGAAAATTTATGAATGTAGCTGGTCATCAATGCCAGTCTGCAAACGCAACGATGAAAAAAATCTCTCGCCTGCTCACTTACCTGGCCGACTACAAGGGAAAGATCGGCCTTTACTTTTTGTTCAATCTGCTCGGCACTGCCTTTGGCCTTATGTCGTTTTCGATGATCATCCCTGTTCTCAACATGCTTTTTTTGGGCAGCCCGATGCCGGCAACTACAGCCTCATCCGGCGGCTTCATAACCGATAGCCTCAATACCGCCCGCCATATGCTCATGCATCAGGACAAGCCAACAGTACTGGCTTATATCTGCGTGGCGGTGGTGTTCTTCACCATTTTCAAAAACCTGTTCATCTATCTATCACTTTATATCCTCAATCCGCTGCGTAATGCTGTGCTGCGGCGTTTGCGCAACGATCTGTTCTCTAAAACGCTTTCGCTGCCAATAGGTTTCTTTACCGAGGAAAGGAAAGGCGACCTTATCTCGCGCATGACCAATGACATCAATGAAGTGGAACTATCGATAATGAGCGTGCTGGAAGTGTTCGTCCGCGAACCGCTTACTATAATCGCCTACCTCGGCGCTATGATATTTACCAGCGCAAAACTTACCTTATTGCTGTTTGTTTTCCTGCCTGTGGCAGGGCTGATCATAGGTCGCATCAGTAAATCGCTGCGCAAGAATTCCAATATTGCCCAGGAGCAATTAGGCGGCATGCTCGGAGTGATAGATGAAACACTTGCGGGTATGCGCGTGCTGAAGGCCTTTAATGCGGAGAACCACCAGCACCTGCGGTTCATGAAGCTGAACAACACCCTGTTTCGTGTGCGCAACCGCATTGCTGCCCGCCGAGAGCTGGCTTCTCCACTATCAGAAACCATGGGTATGATAGTGGTCGGCATTGTGCTGTGGATCGGCGGGAAAATGGTATTTGCCGGCAATTTCGATGCAGCGGCTTTTATAGCGTACCTTGGCTTTTTCAGCCAGATCATCACTCCGTTCAAAAATCTTTCTGCTGCTTTTTATAATGTACAAAAAGGTACGTCTGCGCTGGACAGGATAGAATACCTGCTGAAGGCGGAGAACGCGATACAGGAGGCGCCCAACCCCAAGCCGCTGACATCGTTTGAGCATACCATTGAACTGAAGAATGTTCGCTTTGCCTATGGCGACAAAGCCGTACTCGACGGTGTTGATCTGTCTATAGCAAAGGGCAAGACCGTTGCGCTGGTAGGTGCATCGGGTGCCGGCAAATCAACGCTGGTGGATATGATACCGCGTTTCCACGATGTGACATCCGGCGAGATATTGGTTGACGGAGTGAACATTAAAGAAGCGAAACTGGATGACCTTCGCCGCCTGATAGGAGTAGTTAGCCAGGACCCCATCCTTTTCAACGATACCATTTACAGCAACATAACCCTTGGCACCGGCGGCGCTACACCCGAACAGGTGGAGGCGGCGGCCCGGATAGCCAATGCACACAATTTCATTCAGCAGAAGTCAGAAGGGTATGAGACGATCGTAGGTGACCGTGGCGCAAGGCTTAGCGGGGGTGAGCGCCAGCGCGTGACCATTGCACGTGCCGTGCTCAAAAATCCGCCGATACTGATCCTCGACGAAGCTACATCATCGCTGGATACCGAAAGCGAGCGGCTGGTTCAGGAAGCGATCAACAAGCTGATGCAGCACCGGACATGTATCGTTATCGCTCACAGGTTATCCACTGTGCAGCATGCCGATGAAATAATAGTGATGGACAATGGCCATATAGCCGAGCGCGGCACCCATGCGGCATTGCTGGCCAAAGATGGCATCTACAGGCGCCTGGTGGAGATGCAGCAGGTGAAGTAAGCGGAGCCGGATATCAATTAGCGTGTAGCCGTTGATACATGCTGTCGACTATACGGTCGGCGATAAACTTGCGGTAGTGGTCGTGTTCGTAATAGTTACGCGCATTTTCCGTCAGCTCATTTTTTCCGGAAAAGTCAAACACTCTCTTTTTGTCAAAAATGCTATCGAGGAGCTCAACATCCCGGGGCGCCATTTTTTTCTGGTCGTATAGCGGGTGGATCAAAATGAAATAGTTGGTGTTTTCCTGTTTGAATATCGCCGCCATTTTACCTAACATCTCAAGCTGTTCCTGGTGTATAACGGGGCTCTCGAACTGCTGAATTGCGGGCCGGGGCGCAAGGTCTTTGACACGGCTTGCGTAAAAGGAGTCGGCGTTGCGGGCGATGAAGGTTTCTTCAACAAGGTAAGGGTTTTGAGGTTCCTTACTGGCGCCGCGTTTCTGTAGTTCGTAATAGGCCGACAGGAAATCGAAATCAAAAACATCCTTGTAATTCACTAATTGGAAGTCGGTCCAGCTTTCGTGCGATACAAGCGGATGTTTGATGAATAAGTGCCCCTTGCTGTTAGTGGTTACAGACAGCAGGTGTGCGTCTATCGTAACCAGCACATTCTTAATTGGTATCCTGAGGTTAGCGAGCAGTTCAAGTTTCCGCTCCTCTCCGAACAGGCTTTCCAGGGCAACACTGTAATTATAAGTAGAGTCATTATCAAAAAGACGGTCCAGGTGGTCGCCATAAAACAGAGCGGCTCTGGAGCTTCCGAATACAAATGAGTTGAACTTTCTTTCCTGGTAATGTTTTAGCAAATATTCCGTGTTAACGTAATCTTCATTCAACTCCAGGTGTTTCCTTTTCGAGCTCTTCAGGTCGGGGTATTTGCCCACCACCATGAACGGATCTGCATAAATATAAAGGCAGGTGATCAGCACGAGCGGCAGAACGGCAAAAAGGAATTTAATGAACAGTTTCTTTTTCACGGCTAAAATTGAAAATATATGAACGAGTGTTTTTCATACACGCCAAAAAACAACAGCAGGAACAATGCTGAGTAATACACGCCCCATCTGAAAAGCAATGGTTTGTTGCGGAAGTTTTCGCCGAGCTGGTATTTCACATTGACGTATTGTACCGCTTCCAGGAAGACGATCAGCAGGATGCACGGTAATAGCACCGGTTTCAGGAATGGAAGATTCAGGAACGCTATCTTCCGGGTGGTAACTGCCTGGGCTATTTCGGATGGGATGTTGCCGAATTTGCTGATAATGTAAAATGATTCTTTGACAGTATTGGCCCGGAAGAATACCGAAATGCCGGCCACAAAGGAAAACGTGAAGAATATGCTGAGGGTCTTGTTCAGCGACGCGGGTAGTTTGCCAAATATCCGCAGCCTCACATCGCGGGTGAGGAATTCATAAACGAGTGCAACACCATACAAGCCGCCCCAGATAATGAAGTTCCAGCTTGCACCATGCCAAAAACCGCTAAGTAGAAAGGTGAAAATAAGTCCGAAGAGAATAGCCCATTTTTTCCATTTACGAAGGGATGCAACTATTGGGTTAAATACATAATCAAAAAACCAGGAAGAAAGCGAAATATGCCACCTTCGCCAAAACTCAGAAATGCTCTTGCTGGCAAAGGGCCTGTTGAAATTGACCATGAGATCGAAGCCCATCACCCTGGCGCAGCCCAGTGCAATGTCGGAATAGCCGGAGAAATCACAAAACACCTGGAAGATAAAGAAAACGCAACCTAAGGCCAGGGTAATGCCAGAATAGTCTGCCGGGTGAGAGAAGATGGGATCAGTGACCAGCAAAAGCCTGTCGGCGATGACCACTTTTTTAATGAATCCCCATAGCATGATGCGGATCCCCTTGGCAATGTTATCGTAGTTGAGATCGTGCTTTTCGTAAAACTGGTGTAGTATATTTTGCGGCCGTTCAATGGGGCCGGCCACCAATTGCGGATAGAACATCACATACAACGCATAAATACCAAAGTTTCGTTCGGCCTTCTGGTTTTCCCGGTAAACTTCTATGGTATAACTCATCGCCTGGAACGTGTGAAACGACAGGCCGATCGGCAAAATGATCTTGAGCAGTGGCAGACTTGCAGAGCTGTTGGAGATATGCAGTAATGCATTCACATTCTCAATAAAGAAATTATAATACTTAAAAAAAGCGAGTATGCCTACATTGGCAATGACACTCATGATGAGGAATCGTCGCTTTTTGCTCTCCGGGGCTTGTTCTATAAGAATGCCGGCAAAGTAGTCCACCACAATAGTGAAGAACAATATAAGGATGTACACAGGGATATAGGCCATGTAAAACACACAGCTTGCCACCAGCAAATGAAACCATCTGAATTTATGCGGGAGCAGAAAATAGATGATCGTAACAATTGGGAAAAAAAGTAAAAACTGAAGCGAATTAAACAGCATTTATGTCAATTTGAGCGGCTGTAACAAAAGTGCCCTGATGGGCCGTTTTGCTACAGAACTGGATAATCAAATAAACTTAAGTGGGTTATTTAACCTAGTTTCTTTTCGATGCAGGCCACCATATCGCCTACGTTATTGAACTTCAATATTTCATTCAGCTTGAACTTTATTTTGAATGTCGATTCGATCTCGTCTATCAATATCATGTGAGTCAACGATGTCCAACCGTTTACGTCGTTTGCTGATGAAGAGGGTGACAATGATATGTCTGGATGTTTGAGCACAACTGAAAAGATTGAATTTAAGCGCTCATATATTTCCTGCTTTTCCATTTTATGTTGAATGTATAACTACTACAATTAGAACTAAACTACTTCTTTTTCCATTAATACACGGACGTTTCCTGGCATAAAGCTAAAAATCAACTCATCGTCCGTTGCTTTCTTCTGTGCTATGTGAAAACCTGCTCTCTTGTAGGCTTCTTGCGCCGGCTTGTTGTTATCCATCAAAAGGATCTGAGCCTTTTTAAACGAAAAACCAAGCTCAAGTTTCCGCTGAATGTGGGCGTTGATCAGTGCCCCGATAACCCCCCTTCCTCTGAATTGTGGGTAAACATACGCTGATTCCAACTGCAGCGCATTTTTTTCTCTTTCAATATCAATTGCTTTAAGAGCCAAAAGATTGCTAGAAGAACTCAATAGCTTTTGCCGGTCCAAAAAGTAAGTGATCAGGTTACTTTTTATCATACTGCTGCTCATGCCATCTGCACATTCAATAAAGCTGCTGAACGCGCCTGCGGGCTTCCCATCAATTTCTGCAATAAGAAAATTGGAAACGCAGATCTCCTGTCCATCCATTTCTTCCTCAAATATCTGCCTCAGAAGCGATCTTACCTCATCTTCAGTGATCGAAAAAAGGCCGCAATAGCTGATTTTATCTCCACCGCTTTTTTCGGCCTCAATGATCGTCGTGATCAGAAAATCAATATCCTCATTATTGGCTTGCCGTATTATCATATTTCCTGATATTTTTTTACAAGTGACTGTCTATCAGTCTTACCATTTGCATTAAGAGGAAGTTGCTCCAGCTCATGTATTGCGGCAGGCAGCATGTAAGAAGGTATTTTGGCTGCCAAAATAATTAATATCTCCTCTTTATTAAACACTTTTCCCTCAACTACAGCATGAATTTCGGACAACCCCTGCTTGTTGCACAGCACTATAGCCACTACATTTGCATTGCCCATTGCAGATCTTAAATGGTGTTCAACTTCGGCTAATTCTATCCGGTAGCCCTGAATTTTTACCTGGTGGTCGGCCCGGCCACAGTACATAAAATTGCCTGTAGGGCCGCGAAAGGCGATGTCGCCTGTCTTGTAAAACCTTCTACCATTGATGGTAAGAAATGCTTCCCTGGTTTTTTCAGCGCTCAGGTAGCCCGGGGTCACAAATTTGCCGCTGAGGCATAATTCTCCTTTTTCTTCGCCCGCAAGTTCATTGCCGCTCTCGTCAATGACGATGGCTTGCATGCCGGTCATTTCCCTGCCAATGGAAATGATGCCGTTATACTCTTCTATCGCGCCCAGATCGCCAATGGCGTAGGTGAGACAAAAAATAGTCGCCTCGGTAGGGCCATATACGTTATTGACCACCGCATTGGGCAGGCAGCCACACCATTCCTTACACAGCTCTGCCGGCAGCGCTTCGCCGCAGAACAGGGAATATTTCATTGCCGGCAATTCTATCTCAGGCAGATATGGCCTGAGGCCGGCGAGTATAGAAGGAACCATCAATGCAAAGGTGATCTCATGTTCCTCGAGAATATTGTAGATGTTGAGGTATTTAACGCCGGTGAATGGAACGGTATATACGCATGCCCCCATACACAATGGAATGAGGTAGGACATCACCGAGAGGTCGAAAGTAAGATCGAACATCTGCAGGAACCGGTCGTGCTCGTTCAGTTGGTAGCCCAGGTCCCCGAAGGCATCAACAAATGAGTTCAGGTTGGTATAAGTAATGGGCACTCCCTTGGGTATGCCTGTGCTGCCTGAGGTAAACAATATATATGCATTATCCTCCGGGCAAAACGGGTGCTGCGGCAGCGGGTTATTGGCATCTTGTTCTGTTGCACTTTCTGATATATCCACATAGGTGATGTCAGCGAGCGCATTATCTGGCTGCACACCCAAAAGGAACCGGATGCCAGACTGTGATATGATCTGTTGCGTGCGGTCTGCCGGGTGGTGCGGATGTATGGGTATGTAGGTGCGGCCGGTGAGCAGCAAAGCAACAATCGCGGCGTATGTTTCCATACTGTCTGAAACATGCACTCCGATCCGCACTTCATCAGGGAATTCGCTTTCTATCCGGCGGACTATTGCGTTTATCTTCGACTTAAACTCCCTGTATGTGTAAAAGCGCCCTTCCACACAAAATGCATTCCTTTCCGGGAAGTTGTGAAAAGAAATATGGATCCTCTCGGCAAAATTCATATCGACAATTCAGAAAAAAATAACCTTATCCGGTGAAAGTACCGGAGCTGCGGATTCGCGTAAAGTTGCAAAAAAAATCCGGAACGGTGGACTAAGGGTCGTTTTCATACTGTTATTTATTTGACGGGCGGGCGGTTGATAGGTTAACAGGTCAAGCGCTGTTGGTAAGGGCATTGCCCGACGGATAAAAAAACGAAAATCGGGCAATGGATATCCACATGGCGTTTGTGGTGGGGTGAGTATCAGCGCGTTGCCATCCACATGGCTTTTTCCGGCATTGCCCGACATGGCCCGGCCTTCGACGGGGCTCTGGCTGACGGGGCAAGGGCTGTTGGTGTTCCGTTGTGGTAGTTTTCAAAGAGCTGAATGCAAATTGGTGGGGTTTGCTGTGCTGTGCAAAAAAAGATATGCACAAATGGCCGTGCGACAGGTGCGGTAAATATTGGCAATGAATCGCTTTGGTGTGGATAAGTTGTGGCGATACCTGATGCCGGTTATCGACATCGGGCAATGGCGCCGGAGCGGTTTAAAATATTGTTAAGTGACATACTGTATGCAAGGATGACCTTCCCGGAATGAAACTTTTGCAGCTTGCTCTGTCAGTATTTCCCATTTTCGGACTGGCACTACGTTTGCACCGGCAATGGAAAAAAGGAGGAATTTATGAACACGCTAATGAAAAAAACAAACGGCAACATGCCTGCTACTACTTTCAGCGGTTTAGTGGACAGGCTCTTCCAGAACAACGTGAACCGCATTTTTGATGACAGCTTCTGGGGCGTCAACGGGGTTTCGCAGCAGGTAAATGTGCCTGTCAACATCAAAGAAACGGACAAAAGCTATGAATTGCAGTTGGTAGCTCCCGGGCATAAAAAAGATGACTTTAAAGTGAGCATGAGCGGCGATGTGCTGACCGTGGGCTTTGAGCAAAAAGAAGAACACAGCCAGGAAAATAATGAAGAAGGATGGCTGCGCAAGGAATACCAGATGCGCTCGTTCACCCGGACCTTCCATCTGGATGAAACCATTGATGCGGGCAGAATAGAGGCCAGATATACCGACGGCATACTGCACGTGTCGATACCAAAGAAGGATGGGGCGCAATCAGTTTCCCGCACTATAGAGATAAAATAAAAGGTGAACTAACCAGACCGGCAGGTGGTGTGAACACACCACCTGTTTTTATAACAGGCTGCCGGTGACGCATACGCACCACTGAGCATTTCTGGCGTACAACGCCTGAGCCACACAAAACAGTATAGTTATGGAGCAAACGCCGCCACTTAATATCCCGGACGACCGCAGGATAAAGCTGCTGAACTTCCTGCTGAAAAACCATGTAATGCCCGCGCATGGCGAATTCAACCTCCGGGATCTGATCAGCAAGATACCCGCCGATGAATACAACCGGCTTTTCCAGGACAATAAGGAGCTTGACGGCATCTGGCAGCATATAGATATGCCCGGCTCGCTGGCCAGCTTCCTGGTGGAGAACGACCTGGCGGAGCGCCACGGTGATAACCTTCAATGGACAGAGGTGCGGGGCCGCGACCTGCAGAAACAAGGCAGCTACGCCAAACTGCTGGAAGACGAACGCCACATAACCAGCGAGGCCCGCCGCGTAAGCGAACTGGAGATAGAGGCCAACCGGATGTTCAGGCGGCAGTATAAGATCAACGTAATCATAGCCATAGGCACGGGTATGGCCGCACTGTATTACCTGCTGGAGATACTGAACGGGTTCTTTGGTTTCTACAGGTTTGCACACTAGGCGGGCGCAGTTGCTAAGCGCGCGATGACTTTCCGACGGCGCTTTTCTTTTTCGCCTTTTTAGAATTTGCGTTGAACGCCACACACAGGCCGATCCAGTATTCGAGGTCTTTTTGGGTCTTCAGGCCTTCTTCGCTCACATAAACATATCCCTTCATCGGCTTGCCGGTAAAGTCCATTTCCCTGCACCCTTTGCGCTCAAGGGCTTCGGTTTGAGCGTCGGGGCCTATGCGGCACATCATCTCATCTTTCACCACGCCCACGCACATTTTGCCGTTGAGCATAAAGCAGGTGCCGCCGAACATGTGCTTCTCTTCCACATCCGGATAAACGGCTATTGCTTCCCTTATTCTGTCATTCAGTTTTTCATTGAACGCCATGCCGGTTGTTGTTTTCTTCCACAAATTTCTTTAATCCGGCCATAAAAAGCTTTATGCCCTTGTCTGTCTGCTTCTTCACCATCAGCGCGTCCATCAGTTTACCCAGCGCGCCAAATTTCACATCATACACCATCACCTGCTTCACCACCGTTGTGTTGCCGGATGTTTCGAAGCTATAACTGTGTTTCAGGTGATCTATAGGGAAGGTACAATTGGTAAGTTGTATGGTCAGCGCCTTGTTGGGTTGCCATTCGGTTACTTTTTCTTCAAACCAGTTCTTTCCGTCTTTCATATAGACCTTACGTTTTGCGTCTATGCCGGATATTTCCGTAGAAATGAGCTCCGACCGCAGCACGGTAGGGTCGTACTTTTCCAGAACAGCGAGGTCAGACAGCACGGCCCACACCTGCTGTGTTGTAGCGTTGATAGCAATTTCGTTGAAAATGGTAGCCATATAATTATCGGTTTGTGCAGAGCGATTGAAGGTTGGCTAATATCTGTGCCTGCGTTTTGCTGATCATTTTGCGTATCACCAGCGGACTCATTATTCTGGCAAGCAGGTTGCCGGGTTCATACCATGTTTCGTTCACCACCTTTGTGCGGTTGTCGCCTGCCGGCTGAAGGTAGAAGCAGAAGCGGGCATCCTTAAGCATTTTGCCCATGCCCATGTCGTCGGAAACGATCGTCCATACGGTCTTCCGCTCCGGCTCAAATTCTATCATCTGCTCAGTGGTGTTGCCTATCTTACCGCGGTTGCTTATCTGGCAGGTGCGGGTAGCGTTCAGGCGATCCATAGCGCCCGTGGCGCTAACCACGCCGGGATTTATTTTGGTGAGCATGTCAATATCCGTGATCAGTGCCCATATGTGTTGCGGCGGGGCATCAATAATGGCCTCATTTCTTGCCTGTAGCTTGTTCATTATTTGCGGGTGTTTTACTGCTTGCAAAATGCAAGTGCAAATATAAAATAAAGCGCTTGTAAAATGCAAGTGCTTTTATGTAATTTTGCTTTGTGAGGAAGAAAAAGATCGTTCATCGTTCGGATTGCCCGATCAGTATGGCCCTGGATTTTTTTGGCGATAAGTGGTCGCTGCTGATCATCAGGGATATGGTTTTCAAGGGGAAGAATACCTACGGCGATTTTCTGGATAGCGAGGAGAAGATAGCCACCAATATACTGGCGGACAGGCTGGCATTGCTGGAGTCTGCCAACATCATTTCCCGCCACCAGCACCCGGACAGCAAGGCCAAGATACTTTACCAGCTAACACCCAAAGGCATTGACCTGATACCGGTAGTGGTGGAGCTGATAGCCTGGAGTGAAAAGCACAACAAGGTGCACCCCACTGCAACAGCGTTTGCGGCGCAGCTTAAAAAAGACAAACAGGGAGTGATACGCGCCTTGTATGCGGAGCATGGCGTGAAGGGAAAATAGCGTTGGGGCTCCGGCAGGCGGCGGCACTGTATTGTCTGCCGGATATACTGAATGGGCACCAGGGTTTCTGCAGGTTTGGGCATTGAACAGATGCGACAGCATCATTAAGCTATGCAGCAATAAATCATATCTTTAAGAAAAGAAAGTTTAGTGGGCTCATTATTCGCTATCGTTTTTCAGCTTGCCGGAATATTCATTTTGTCTGCCGTAATTGCTTTGATCAGTGGAGTGTTCACTGCCCTGTTTTCAAAAAAGGAACGGCGGAAAAGGAAGATATTATTGGCAGTTGTTTATCCGTTCGTAGGGCTGTTTAGCATTTACTTTACTGCAGGAGTGGGGGCTGTAGTCGTTTCCGAGATCAAGAACATTGATATAGGGACGGGTGATGCATGGTATGTGCCGCTGACCCGCCATTGCCAATTGACATTTATTGATGTGCCGGATACTGCATACGTCGATTCCAACAGCGCCACTTTAATATCCGGTATTTCGGAAGTAGGCAGGAGGAACAATAAATTCTATTTTAAAACCGCAGGCGGAGAGATGTTTTCACTGGACAGCGCCAGTGAAAAGGTGGATAAAATAGATTCAATAAAGGCCGCTGCCATGACAAGTAATGGCGTCGTTTTTAAGAAAGCGATCGATTTTTACACTGACCGTCGTTGGGAGATAGCCGGCGGCTGGTTGATAGCAATCGGAACAATTGCTTTGCTGGTAAGCGCAATGTCGTTATTTATAACCAGGCGGATAGTGATGCGGAAGTGGGCTAGTTGGTGAAATTTTCTTTGGCTTATTTAATTTTGCTGCTCCCACGGGATGTAGCGCAGCCCGGTAGCGCGCTTCGTTCGGGACGAAGAGGCCGCTGGTTCGAATCCAGTCTTCCCGACTTTAAATGAGAGCGGAGCGTGGGTTTCTCCGCTTTTGTTTTTTTTGTGTTCGCAAGCGGAGGCTTGCAAAAAGAGAGACCAAGCGAGACGCTTGGACTAGTGGGCTACCATTATTTGTCAGCTCTTTTCGTTTGTTATTTATTGTTCCAATTACAAAGCAACGCCCTACACCTAATAAGAACCACCTCAAAATTCAAAAACTTATTTCGCCGTCCTTTAGGTAATGCTTTTCGATGAATAGTTTGTAGCCATTCAGGATGGTGAATAGTTCGTCCTCGTTCTGGAATTTTTCCGGGAGGTTTGAAAATTCGGGGTACTTATTCTTTTCCTTCACCAGGTTAATGGAGGGCGGGAATTGCCTGAACATGTATCGCCACGTCCGTTGCCTGGACAACGAGATCGCAAAGTCGGGATAGAGTTGCACGTGTATCTTACAACTGCTGTGGCCCTTGCTGAATTCCACATATCCGCCGTCCACCGAATTAACGGATAGCCCGGACACATATGCCAACGGCCGGGGGAATCTTGCAAAAACCCTTATCGCAGTCAAGATCAGTTTTTCGTCCCAGGTTACCTCCATAGTGTGGCTAAGACAAGCATTTGCCGGGTGCCTAAAACTTCACCGTTATGCCACCCAATACATTAAAGCCCGCCTGCGGAAAATAACTGTTCTGAGTGTATTGCGTGCCGCCGCTGATGTAGCTATAGGTATAACCGTTATTAGCGTACATGGCATTGAAAATATTGTTGAACGCCAGCGTGGCCACTAATTGCTTAAATGGCTTTGCCTTTATTGCATAGCGCAGCAGCACGTTGCAATAGTTGTAGGCGTCTATCTGCCGGCCGGTGTTGCCGGTGTTGTCCATAAATTCGCGGCCTACATATTTGCCGGTCACATCCAGCTCCAGCCCGGCGGCCTTGCCCGTGCGGAAGGGCGTGAAGGCAGCAGTGAGCGCCGCAATGGTGTTGGGCGAAAAGGCGATGTCGGTAGTGCCGTGGTTCACTGCATCCTGGCCGCCATTATCGTAGTTGTCTATGTATTCGGTAAAGTTGAGGATCTTGTTTTGCGAGAAGGTGGCGTTGCCATACACCTTCAGCCAGTGCAGCGGCGTAACGGCGGCCTGCAATTCAATGCCGGCACGGTAGCTGCGGTCCACATTGGTTTGGGTATAGGCGCCCACATCGTTTATCTGCCCGGTAAGCACCAGTTGGTTGCGGTAATACATGTAATAGAGGTTAGCCCCGGCGCTCCACAGGTGTCGCGCTATTTCGTAGCCTGCCTCATAGTCCAGCAGTGTTTCGGGTTTGGGCAGGGATGTGGGATCCACTTCAAAATCATCGTGATTGGGCTCGCGGTGGCCCATAGCAAAGGAGCCGTAGAGTTTCTGCTGTTCGTGCGCGGTGTGCCGGATGCGCCAGGTGATGCCCGCTTTAGGATTGAAAAAATCGTAGTTAACAGAAGGCGACAGATCGGGGTGGTCCTGGAAGCCATGAATGTAGTAGGCCACATTGCGGTATTGCATATCGCCAAAGAGGATCACGTCGCCTATGCTGTGTTCGGCCTTGGCATAAATGTTCAGGTCGTTCTTTTGCGAGTGATGGCGGTACCATTCGTAATTGTCGGGTACGCCACCGTTCTGTGCCCATATCACGGTACCATAGTGGTCGTTCTCGAACTGCGACCAGCCACCACCGAGCGTTAGGTGCGTATGTGCCTTATCGTAAAGCAGGGAGAATACGCCGCCGTAGTAATAGTTATCCAGATAGAGCCTGCGGATGAGGTCGGTCTGTGAGATAGTGTCGCCGGTGGGCGTGGTCACATTGGGCAGGTTGTAATAGCTATAGCTTTCGCCGGGCTTATATTCTTCGTAATAACCGAGGCCGCGGGTAAGGAACAAGCCCACATGGCCGGTGAGGCTGCTGCAGAATTTATGGTCGGCAAAAAGCTGGTAGTAGTTCTGCAGGTAATTGTCGGTCTGGTTGCCATAAAAGGTGCCATCAGGTTTCAGCCCCAGGTCGTTATAGGTGCGGTGGGTGGCTAATGAGTCCTGCGGCACGCCGTCCCATGCCTGGCCTGTTTTTTCTACACCGGGCATGAAGAGGAAATGCAGTGAAGTGCGGTCATTAGGCGTCCACCCTGCTGTAAACTGCATAGACTTAAGATCGGTGGTTGCGCGGTCTATGTAGCCATCGGAAGAAATCTTTGAGAGGCGCACATCAAACTGCCAGCCGCCTTTGAGCATACCCGTCCCGGCGACGAGTGTATTCTTGAATGTGTTGAACGAGCCGTAGCTGCTATTATATATAACGCCTGCGCTGTCCATCTGTTGCAGGTTATTGATGCTGATGGTGCCGCCGAAAGAGCCTGCGCCGTTGGTGGATGTGCCCACGCCGCGCTGTATCTGTATAGAGCTGGTGGAGGAGGCGATATCGGGTATGTCCACAAAGAAGGTCGCTTGTTCTTCGGGATCGTTCACCGGCATGCCGTTGAAGGTGACATTGATGCGCGTGGGGTCTGTGCCGCGGATGTGAATGCCTGTGTAGCCGATGCCCGTGCCGGCATCGGAGTTGATGACCACGGATGGCGTGTATTGCAGCAGCACGGGCAGATCCTGGCCCAGGTTGTCTTTCTGCAACTGGTCTTTGTTCATCTCAGTCCTTGCAAATGGGCTGTGGTCGCTGGCCCTGATGGCGCGCACTTCAACGGAATTAAGGGGATGGGCTTGTTTGCCGGTGTCTGCCACTGCGGCAGCAATGCGGGCGGTGTCGGCATCAGTAGTATCGGCCGGGGCCGGTATCTGGGCAAAAGCGGTGGCGCAGGTGAGCAGCGCGGAGAAAAGGAGGAAATTTTTTTTGGACATATCCGATTTTTTTTAAAACCGGAGGCCAGTACTCAAGCAATCATACCAGGCAGAAATTAGTTTAATTAATTGATAATCAGCCTGGTTGCGTATTCCCTAACCGGCATTATCCGGTCCAGGTTCAACGGGTATGATCTCAGCCTGTATTTAAGGCACCCCGAACAACAATAGGGCAAAGGTAAAAAATCCCCGCAGATATAACCCGGGACAATTTTTTTTAAAAGTTTTCGGGATTAAATTTTTATTTACATTTGTTTTTAAGAAAAACAGAAATTTCCATCTTAAAATTAAAACAATGAAAAAACTTGTACTATTTGCCACAGCATTGGCATCAATGTCGCTGGTGGGTAATGCGCAGACGAGAGTGACTCTTCACGAAGAGTTCACAGGTGAAAACTGTGGCCCATGTGCAGCAACAAACCCTGGTTTCTGGTCGCTTTGCGACTCTGCCCCGAACGTAACGAGGCTGATCCATATCGCTTACATGTCGCCTATTCCTTCTGCTGGTGTGTTCTACTATCAGGATCAGGCTACTACCGACACACGCATCACTTATTATTCTGTTCCATTTGCTCCGTATGGCCGTTACGATGGTGCTGTGCCTGATCCAGGTTGCAGCGGCGGTTCAAGCGCTGGTCACCCTGCTTGCTTTACAGAAGCCGATATTGATGCAGAAGCAGCGATCGCTTCTCCGTTCAACATGAGTGTTACCAATGCATGGAACGCAACATACGATTCAATTGTTACTACAGTTAACGTTACTTGTGTTACTGCTTATAGTGGTACCAACATCTACCTGCGTTCTGCGCTGGTTGAAACTGTTGATTGGAACCCGGCTCCGGGCAGCAACGGTGAAACGCACTTCGAGAACGTAGTTCGTTCTATGTACCCTGACGCTACAGGTACCTCAGTAGGTAGCTGGACCGTTGGTGAAACACACACATACACTTTCTCAGTTCCTGTACCTTCTTATGTAGATAAGAGCGGTTCTCCGTACATGGTATGCTGGATCCAGAGGGATGACGACAAGAACATAGCTCAGGCTGGTAAGGGTTCTCCACTTCCTGGCGTTCCTAACGATGCGTCTCTGACTGCTTCACATGGTCCTGCAGGTCTTATCTGTCATGCTGATGGTACTTATGTACTGAACCATACAGTTGATATCAAGAATGCTGGTACAGCAACCATGACATCTGCTACTATCTACTACAGTGTTGATGGCGGTGCAATGTCTTCTACAAACTGGACTGGTACTTTGGCTGCTGGCGGCACTGCTACCGGTTTCGCTATGCCTTCTATCAATGTTACTGTTGCCGGTGCAGCATTCCACACTATTTATGACTCTATCGCAAATCCTAACGGAGTTGCCGATCAGAACTCAAACAACAACGCTGCAGGTGGTTCTTTCTTCATCGAAAGCACAAACGCAGTAGCTATGCCATTCTCTACCAGCTTCGAAACTAACCTCGGCGAATTCTACAGCCTGAACCTCGCAACTGACGGTTCATCATGGGGTATGTATAACGATGCAGGCAGCGGATCTCTGTGGGCGCACACAGGTACTTACGCAGCAATGTACTATTGCTACAACTTCCCTTCCGGCGATGCTTCTATCCTGACCATGCCTGAAGTAACTACTTCTTCTCCTTCAGCGGTTGATTTCTATGTTGCTTATGCGCAGTACGCAGGTACTGAAAACGACAAACTGGAAGTAGTTTATTCTACAGACTGCGGCACTAGCTGGACATCTCTGTGGTCACAGGCTGGCTCTGCACTGTCAACTGCTTCTGCCACTACAAGCGTGTTCATCCCAACTGCTTCTGAATACAAGGAAATAGGCGTTAACCTGAACACTGTTCCTGCAGGTTCTATCATCGGTTTCCGTGCTACCAGCGACTATGGTAACTGTATCTGGCTGGATGATGTGAACATTCACACAGGTTTCGCTTCAGGCGTAGCTCAGGTAACTGCTGCTAACCTCGGTGCAACTATCTATCCTAACCCTGCAAATGACCAGGCTACTCTGACCTTCAACCTTGCAACTGCAAAGAATGTACAGGTTGAAGTTGTTGACCAGCTCGGCCGCACAGTTAGCCAGGTAGCTAATGAAACCCTGGATGCAGGCGCACACAGCTTTACGATCAACACATCTGACCTCGCTGCAGGTGTTTATAACGTAGTGATGCATACAGAAGACGGTACGTTCAACGAGCGTCTCTCTGTTGTAAAATAAGTTGTTCGGTCATACGGACATGACACGATGGTCCCGCCCCGGCGGGACCATCGTTATTTTAAGAAAATCCTAAAGAAACAGGGATGTCTTAGTTTTTTTGGTGGTATAGTTATTTAATTATAATTTGCATGATTATTGTGAGAACTATGAAGAAGATATTTATTCTCTTTAGTGTATTGGCGTCTTTCCTATCAGCCAGGGTTACTTTTGCTCAATCAGCATCCAGCTTTCATATGACGGCAGATACCGTGTGGGCCACTCCTGTTGGTTCTGGTGTCGACGTGAATGATAATATCGTCGTTACGGCCACTGATTCAGTAACCATTCTGTGGAAAGTGATCGCTTCGGACTTCCCTGCGGACTGGGTTGGCCATGCTGGCGGCACGTCTAACGGCACGGGTATCTGCGATCTGAATCTTTGCTACCCAATGTACTCACTGTGGCCAGCAACCGGCAACATGCAGTGCAAATATCCTGTAGGTTCAGGCGACTACCATTTCCAGTCCAGCATCAGCACATTCTCTGCCGTAAGTGCGGGAACGCATTATGTTACCATACGTCTGCAGAACCAGGCTGTTCCTACAGATACTGCTTATGCAACATTCATCATTACCAAGAACTGGCCAGCAGGTGTTGGCAACATTGATCACAACAACGCCAACATACAGTTGTATCCTAACCCGGCTTCAAACGAAGTGAACCTGGTTTATGAAGGCTTGTCAGATGTAAAGACAATAGCAGTTTATAACCTCATCGGTAAGGTGATGTCTGTGTATCGTGTGAATGGTACCAGCGCTAACCTGGATCTGGAGAATGTGCCTTCAGGCATCTATTTCGCCCGCCTGATGAATGCACAGGGTGATGTGCTGGCTACCCGCAAGTTTGCGAAGCAATAATAATTTTGATAACTTATTCTAATACATAAGGGAGCCTTTCGGGCTCCCTTTTTTTTAGTAATGTTTTCCGTCATTTTCGGCACAGAACGTTTCACCGGCAGGCAAGCTGCTTGTGACGCAAATTGTTCCGCGGGCTGTAAATATGGTTGCTGGAAGTTTTTCAGTGATAGCTATCTATTTTAATTAAAAAAGTATAAAGTATGATCATGTGATACGAAAATCCCCTACTTTAGCAGCAAAACCATTTCGTTAAAATTTTTAAAATCATTACAATGACCAAAAAGTTACTCATTCTTGCAGCAGCGGTTGCTTTGAGCGGGTTCAAGGCCACTGCGCAGTTGGCTCCTGAGAATTTCAACGCGGGCGTGCTGCCTGCTGGCTGGCTTGAGATTGACAACGGACTGACGATCAGCTCATCATTCGCGTCTGGCGCCCCGAGCATTGCCACACGTCTCAACGACAGTGCGTGGATCAACTATCCACTGACAAGTGCTACCGATATGGGTATGCTTACTTCGTCTTATTATACACCAGCTGCCGCCACCACTGCACAGCGCCGCTGGCTCCTCACGCCATCTTTTTCTGTAACCAGTCCAGATATGGTCATACAGTGGGATGATAACGACCTTGGTTCCGGCGAGCCTATTTCCGTGTATGTTTCCTCAACTGCCGGCACTACTATCGCAGCTTTCGGTTCAACACCAATATATCACGCTCCGTGCACTGCTGGCGGCGTTTTTGGTACCCACCAGGTGCCTTTGACCGCTTACAACGGTATGACCATCCGCGTTGCATTCGTTGATGATACGGTTAACAACTGGGCACTCGGCCTGGACAACGTTCAGACCACTATATTGAGCGCTTATGATGTAAGTGTTAACGCCATCTACCTGAACCCATTCGTTCAGACAGGTTCGAGCAATACAGTTACAGGCAACCTGCACAACGCCGGTGTTACTACCATCACAGGGTTCCGCCTCAACTACAGCGTGAACGGTGGTGCAGCTGTTCAGAACTATGTTTCCGGCGTCAGCGTTCCACTGGGCGGCGACTATACTTATACTGCCACTGCTCCATGGGTTCCTGCTACGTCAGGCACCTACACCATAAAAGTATGGGCTGATAGCCTGAACGGGGGCAACATGGATGCCAACCACGCTAACGATACCTCAACTACAAGTGTTCTGGTCATAGATACACTGCAGCCTAAAAAGGTGTTGATCGAGGAGTTCAACCAGGCTTCGTGTGACCCTTGTGCAGAAGCTACTGAAAACGTAGATTCGGTGCACACCAACAACCTGAGCCGCACGTCAATGGTTCGTTACCACGTTAATTTCCCCGGCCGCGACTGTATGGATAGCGTAACACTGAATCCGTTCGTACAGGCAAGGCTCACTTATTACAATGTAAGTGGTGTGCCTGATGCGCAGGTGGATGGTTACTATGTATATCCGGGAGCAGGTTACCTGACCACCGATATTATTGGTCAGGCGGCTGCAGTAGGTTCTCCTGTTTCCATTACAGTTACTCCTAGCTACAATGCAAGTACACACACCTTTACAGTGTCTTCTACTATCAAATCTTACGGCGCTCTGCCTTCGGGGCTCAAAGCTTATGCAGCGCTTACCATAGATACTATTAAATATCATGCTAACCAGAGCACAGAATCAATTCCTCAATACTCGTTCCCCGAAGTCGCCGAAAATATGTTCCCTAATTCGGGGGGCACTACCCTGAGTGCATTTACTTCAGGTTCTACACAGACACTGAACCTTACCTGGGTTAAGAACCATCCGTGGGGCTCTGACTATGCGGTTTGGGCTTATGACTCATCAATTACCGGCAAGGTTGTAGTTTGGGTAGAAGACGATGCTAAACAGTACGTATACCAGTCAGCATCTGCGCCTGTTACTACACTATTCTCTTCCGCAGTGAATAATGTAACTGCCGAAGCCGGTAGCTTCAATGTATATCCTAACCCAGCTTCTAACACGGCAACTGTTGCAGTTAACCTGGTAGAAAGCGCTGATGTTAAGATAGAAATCTACAACGCAGTGGGCCAGATGGTCTTCGCGATGCCAACTGAACACCGCGATTCCGGTAGTTCATCTGCTATGATAGATCTGGCTGGCTATGCCTCGGGCCAGTATGTAGTAAGGGCTACCATCAATGGCCAGGTGTTTACTCAGAAACTGACGGTTATCAAATAACTAACTGAGATCGTTGTTATTAACGCGCTAAGGGCCGCCTTTCAGAGGCGGCCCTTAATATTTGTTAAAATCGAATGCCAGCATCATTAAGGACCGGATTTTGCAAATATTATTTTTGGATGTTTAAGTGCCGGAACTTAACTTTCCGGATTAATTGACCACAATCCTTGGAACATGAAGAAGTTTTTACTCTCACTCTCACTCGTAATCGGCTTTCTGGTGCCCCGGGCAGCTCAGGCTCAGTCGTTTACTACACAATATGACACTGTATATGCCACTGTAAACGGCATAAGTGCTGTATATGACTACATAATCAACACCGGTTCCACATCAGTTACACTCAACTGGAAAGTAATTGCCTGCAATTTTCCGCATGATTGGTTAGGCGTAACACAATTTGGCATTTGTGATAATCAATACTGCTATGGTAATAACTCCGATATGCATCTGTGGAACGACACCACAGATGTGGGCCAGACGTTTACCTCACTTCCTTACCCTGATACAACGACGCGCGGAAAATTTGACCTTTCTCTTGACTTGACCGCAACTACAAGTACAGGTACCTATTACGTGACCATTAACCTGGCGAGTGTTGGAATTGGGTCAACGTCCAGGAATATCACCTTTATCATCAGCAAATGGCCAACTAGCGTGCCTGGAGTTAGCCGTACAGATAACATATCCCTTTATCCGAACCCGGCTTCAAATGAATTGAATCTGGTTTATGAAGGCCTTCCGGATGTAAAGACCATAGCGGTTTACAACATCATCGGCAAGGTGATGTCTGTGTATCGTGTGAATGGTACCAGCGCTAACCTGGATCTTGAGAATGTACCTTCAGGCATCTATTTTGCACGCCTGATGAATGCACAGGGCGATGTGCTGGCTACCCGCAAGTTTGCGAAGCAATAAAAACATTAAAAGCTTACTCTAATAATTAAGGGAGCCCATGGGCTCCCTTAATATTTTGGTGAAAGACCAGTTCTATTGGTCCATCATTTCTTTGATGACGGGTGCTACAAACCCGGCCAGTTCCTGTACGTAAGCAGGCGAAAGATCGAAGCGTATGCCGGCTGTCGAGTATAGCTCCTTCAATGTTTTTGTGTAACCAAGGCTCAGCGCTGCCATGTAATTATCCAGCGCCTGTTCTTTATTGCTGCGGTATTGGCGCCACATGGCCATAGCCCCCAACTGGGCGATACCGTATTCGATATAGTAAAACGGAACTTCAAAAAGATGAAGTTGTTTTTGCCACAGGTTGGTCCGGTATTCCTCAAAACCTCTCCAGTCAACAATGCCCGTTGAAAACTCATTCAGTATGGCCATCCATTGCTGCTCGCGCTGTGCCACGGTGTGACCGGGGTTTGTGTATATCCAGTGCTGGAATTTATCGATAGTGGCTATCCAGGGCAGCACGCTGATGATGCGTTCCAGTTCCTCGAGACGGGCACGGTGCAATTCATGTTCATCTTTGAAGAACACATCCCAATGCTCCATGCTGAACAGCTCCATACTCATGCTGGCCAGCTCTGCTATTTCCATAGGGTATTCTTTGAATGCAGAAAGGCCCAGGTGGTGGGAAAGGAATGAGTGAACAGCATGACCACCTTCGTGCATCATGGTGATCACATCGCCCATAGTGCCCGCAGCATTCATGAAAATGAACGGTACGCCGGTCTCAGCCAGCGGACAATTATATCCGCCAGGCGCCTTGCCTTTCCTGCTCTCCAGGTCCAGGCGATCCATTTGCTGCATGGTTTGCAGGCAGCCGCTGAAGAACGGACGAAGTTTATTGAATACCTCTATCGCTTTGGCGCTCAGCTCGCTGCCGTTGTGGAATGGTTGCAAAGGCTGTGTGCCTGCGGGCTCTGCGTCTGAATCCCACGGTTTCATTACATCGAGTCCTAACCGTTTTTTGCGATAGGCCACCAGCATAGCATGCAGCGGGAGAATGTGTTCCCTTACCGCGTCATGAAATTTGAAGCAGTCTTCGATCGTGTAATCAAAGCGGCCAAGCTCCCTGAACTTGTAGTCGCGGTAATTATCAAACCCGGCGTTTATTGCCACCTGGTGGCGAAGTTGCAGCAACTGATCATACAGTTCGTTCAGCTTGTCTTTATCCTGTAGTCTCCTTTCCGCCATCTTTCTGAAAACAGCTTCGCGAATTGTGCGATCGGGGTTTTGCAGAAATTTGGCAGCCTGCTGCATGGTATATTCCTTACCATCTATGGTAACCGACATAGCGCCGGAAATAGCCCCGTATTGCTGTGCATGCATGCTCAACTCAGCTTGCAGCGGCACATTGGCTTCGCGGTACAGGCTGATCGAATTTTCTACACTGCGCAAATAAGGGAAGAAAGTGCCCCTGTCCAGGTCTTTTTCATAAGGGCATGCCAGTAGCTTCTTATTGAGTTCGAACGCATAGGGCTTCATCTTTGGCTCTATCTCCATGCAAAAGAAGGTAAAGGCATCCTCATACTGCTTGTTGGTCGTGTCGCAGGTCATATTGATCTGCCGCCAGCAGGCATCCTCGCTGATCACGGCTTCCAGTTCGCTCACATCGGCCAGCCATTTTTCCAGCTCGGCTTTGCCAGAGATATACCTTTTTTCCAGGTCCTCAAAAAAAGGCTGCAAGGTTTCCCAATCGGTCACCGTGAAGCCGGCAGGCAAAAAGTGTCTTTCTATCTTTTTTATTGGTTCAAATTCCTTTGTCATAGTTCTATTATCAGGTGCAAAATAAGCTATCCGTGTCATTGGCAATGCCATTATGGTTCCGGCAGGCAATTGTTTGCAGAAATTTCAGGCGCGCCCAGTATAGTTGAATTTTATCAATTTATAAAATATTTTATAATTAAAAATAGAAATAAAATATATTATATGTTTTGATTTGATTAGCAATTACAGGCTTTAATATGCAGCAGCAGATTGAAATATTAAAAAATACAATAGTTAAATATGGCTACAGGCTTTGATTGTAGGGGGGCAATGATTACTTTTGTGTCAAGTTGTGAATTTAATGGGTTAGTAAGTAAGAGCTGCCGGATTCTTCCGGCGGCTCTCAATTTTTTAGAAAGTCCTTCCTTCGCGCAGCTTCTTCTTCGTCCACGATCAACTTCATGTAACTTCGTTTTATGGCTAAGATAAAAACAGCTTTTTATTGCCAGCAGTGCGGCCAGGAATCGCCGAAATGGGCCGGCAAGTGTCCGTCGTGCGGCGCCTGGAATTCGTTTGTGGAAGAAGTGGTGCAGCGCGACGACAAACTGAAGAGCGTGAAAGAGTGGGACGCAGATGCCAAAGAAGCGAAGAAGGCGCATAAGCTGGATGAGATAGTGCAAACAGAGGAGGCGCGCATACCGGCGCCTGACGGAGAACTGAGCAGAGTGCTGGGTGGGGGAGTTGTGCCTGGCTCGGTGATATTGGTAGCAGGCGAACCCGGCATCGGCAAATCCACGCTGTTCCTGCAATGTGCGCTGCAATGGAAAGATGTGGTAACACTCTATATATCAGGCGAAGAGAGTGCACAGCAAATAAAAATGAGGGCAGAACGGATAGGCATCAAAAATGAAAACCTGTATTTGCTTACGGCAACTGATACTACCACGTTATTCCAGGAAGTAAAGAAAGTGATGCCTGACATCCTGATCATAGATTCCATTCAAACCCTGGAGTCGCCGTATGTGGAGTCGGCGGCAGGCAGCGTATCGCAGGTGCGGGAATGTGCTGCTGAATTGCAGCGCTTTGCGAAAGCCAGCGGCATACCGGTATTCATCATAGGCCACATCACCAAAGAAGGTTCAATTGCCGGGCCGAAAGTGCTGGAGCACATAGTGGATACTGTTTTGCAATTTGAGGGCGACCGTCACTATGCTTACCGCATATTGCGCACGTTGAAGAACCGGTTTGGCTCTACTTCTGAAATGGGGATATACGAAATGGCCGCCGAGGGAATGAGGCCGGTCACCAATCCGTCGGAGATATTGCTGTCGCAGCACGATGAGCCACTGAGTGGTATTGCGATCGCATCTACAATGGAAGGTATGCGGCCGCTGATGATAGAAGTGCAGGCATTAGTGACACAGGCGGTATATGGCACACCGCAGCGCACGGTGAGCGGCTTTGATCCGCGCAGGCTGCAATTGTTGCTTGCGGTGCTGGAGAAGCGCGGCGGATTCCACTTTGGTTCGAAAGATGTTTTTGTAAATATTGCCGGTGGGCTGAAAATAGAAGATCCATCTGTGGAGCTGGCGGTGGTATGTGCGCTGCTGTCGTCTTACGAGGACAAGGCGCTGCCTGCAAATATTTGCCTGGTAGGCGAAATAGGGTTGAGTGGTGAAATAAGGGCAGTGAACAGGATAGACCAGCGAATAGCCGAAGCTGAGAAGCTGGGCATGGATGCCATCTTCATTCCGCGGTCGAACGCCAAGGGCCTCAACGACAGAAACTACCAGATAGCGGTAAAGACCGTGAACAAAGTAGAAGACGTTTACCGCATGCTCTTCGGATAGCGGTTGATGGAATGATTTTTATGTCCGTTAATAATTTCTAAAAATACTGCCGCAGAAAACCGCGGAGGCTTTCCGCTCGTTTATGTTCTGTAGTATGAAACAACTGAAACTGATCATCGTAGCACTTTGCCCATTTTTGTTGTGGGAGTGCGCCAACGGACAAAACAAAAAAGACATGACCGGGCACAAGGGCAACCCCTATTATTCGCACACGGACACCAGCCACCTGAAGGTGACCGACGCGGAGTGGAAAAAGATCTTACCGAACGACGTTTACAAAATAGCTCGTGAGCAGGAGACGGAGTGGGCGTTTTCCGGCAAATACTGGAATTATGAGGGGTTGGGTACTTATTATTGCGCAGTGTGTGGTAATCCGTTGTTCCGGTCAGGTGCCAAGTTTGCCAGCACCTGCGGATGGCCCAGTTTTTATGAGACCATCAGGCCCAATAGTGTTATTTACAAATCAGACGACTCGCATGGTATGCAGCGCACGGAAGTGGAGTGTGGACGCTGCAACAGTCACCTGGGGCATATATTTGACGATGGACCCGCGCCTACCTACAAAAGGTTCTGCATGAATTCGGCCGTGCTGGAATTTGAGCCGGACAAGAAGTAATGGCTGAATTGGGGAAGTTCCGAAAGCGGTGAATTAATGAATGGTGGGATCGGTATGAAGACGAAACAATCAGTAAGGTATGGCCGTTGGCATGGGCTGCCGGGCTTCCGTTTCAATCGATAACAGGATTTTTCATACCTTTGCCTCTTCATTAACGCTGTGTTTCCTTCCTGGGGTCAGTTATCAAAAGTTTTCCCGCGTTTCCATTGCTTCAATGTTGCGTGCTGATTTTTTGCCGGCTGACGATCTTCTGTACCAGAAGATGTACTGCCAAGATAGTTGCCGGCTAAAAAACTATTATGACATTTAACGAATTACAATTGATCCAGCCCATATTGGCGGCACTGGAAACTGAAGGCTATAAACAGCCTACGCCTATTCAGGCACAAGCAATACCGATCGTATTAAAAGGACGCGACCTTTTGGGTTGTGCACAGACTGGCACCGGAAAGACCGCTGCATTCTCATTGCCCATTTTACAATTACTGCACCATGCGCACGCCGAACGCGCGCCAAGGGTGATCAAAACATTGATACTCACGCCAACCAGGGAGCTGGCCATACAAATCGGAGAAAGCATCTCTGTTTATGGAAGGAACCTTGGATTGAAACATGCGGTGATATTCGGTGGCGTATCGCAGGTGCCACAGGTGCAGGCGCTGAAACATGGCGCCGAGATACTGGTGGCCACTCCGGGCAGGCTGCTGGACCTGATGAACCAGGGCTATATTGCCCTGCAGCATCTGAGTATTTTTGTGCTGGATGAAGCCGACCGCATGCTGGACATGGGCTTTATTCACGACGTGAAAAAGGTGGTGGCCAAATTGCCCGCAAAGCGGCAGTCGCTGTTCTTCTCGGCCACCATGCCGCCAGAGATACAGAAACTTGCCAATACCATCTTGATCAACCCGGAAAAGGTGGAAGTAACGCCGGCTTCAACAACAGCGGAGACGGTGACCCAATCCGTTTATTTTACCGATAAGAAAAGTAAGCGGCAACTGTTGCACTATGTGTTGCAGAACCCGGCTATAGATCGCCTGCTGGTATTTACCCGTACCAAGCACGGAGCCGACAAGGTGGTAAAAGACTTGGTAAAGGAGGGCATAAAGGCGGAAGCCATACACGGTAATAAATCGCAGAATGCACGCCAGCGGGCGCTGAATAATTTTAAAGACGGCAACATACGTGTGCTGGTGGCTACAGATATTGCTGCCAGGGGAATTGATGTGGACGACCTGAGCCATGTGCTGAACTATGAAGTGCCGGAAGTTCCGGAGACCTATGTGCATCGCATAGGCCGCACGGGCAGGGCCGGGGCCAGCGGAACAGCGATGTCTTTCTGCGATGAAGATGAACGGGCAGACTGGCGGGCCATTGAAAAACTGACGGGACAAAAAGTGCCTGTTGTGGAGGGTCATCCCTACCCACCGTCAACTGAGAATATGGTGCAGATAAGGCCGCCAAAGAACAAGGAAACGGTGCACAGGCCGGATGCTATCCGCCAGCCGCAACAGCAACAGCAACGCCGGCATTTTAGCGGGCCGCGCCGCAATGGCGGCCACAGACCCGGCGGGCAATCTACCGGTAAACCTGGCGGTAACTGATCCCGTCTCCCGCGATAGCCGAAGAAACATTCACTGACACCAGTGTGGCACGTGCTGCACTGGTGTCTGCTATTTCATAAACAGGCAGTTGCGCAGCGGCATTATAGGCAGGGAAAGTTTTCAGCACCCATACCGCGGGGTCTTTATCTCCGGCATCGGTAACGGCCTGTTGATACGGGTATGCCACATCACGTGTTACCAGGATAGGTACGTTCTTTTGCTGTGCTTCTGTAATGGCCTTCTGTGTAGAGGTGTATATTGCCATCTCTCTCTTGTAACGCCCGCCGGTAAAGTAATTGACATAAACCGAGACGATATTGCCAATGACTCCTGCATACAGCAGGACGGGTAGCACATATTTTCCTGCCGGGGCGGCTATTGCTGCTGCCAGGTCGTTGAGGAGCAAAATGATGAGTATCGCGATGGAAGCAGTGGTAAACGAGTTAAGGCGCTGATTGCCCAGCGGCAGTTTTCCGGCAGCAAACAGGCCGATAGCCAGCAAGATGATGAGCGTGGAGTAGGCGTTGGCCACCACCGCGGGGTCATATATGCCTGCAGAATAGTTGCGGATCGCCCGCCTGATACCGGTCAGGAAACCCAGTATGCCCAGTATGCCAAATATCAGTTCAAACATAAATCCTGAGCCCGTTTGCGCGAACAGGGTATAGCAACCGCCAATAAATGACAGCCACCAGTGTCCTTTGTCCACCATCACGAAGCTCCAGCGATCATACATGATCCTATCGGTAGCCAGTTGCCGGCCATCGAAAAGCCAGAAACCCGCCAGCGCTATAACGCCGATGAGCAGCAGGAGCACAGGTGCTATCATTGCACGGCCCTTGCGCCATTGGCTTACCGTACTAAAGAACATAAGCAGATACAAAGGCGCTGCGGCCAGGCAATAAGTATAGCTGACGAACGGGGCGACCAGCAGGCTGAAGCATAACAACCAACTGAACCTGGCCGGAGCACTGCGCATCATATCTGTGAGCGCAAGTAATTGCCAGATGGCCACAAGGCTCATGAAAATATCCATAGGATATTGTTTTACCTCCACAAAATATTCGGTGAATGTGTTGGACGATGCGATAATAAGAATGAACAGGTAGCGCGAAAAAGAGTCTTTGCCAAATAACCTGCCGCAGAGCCGCCACCCCAATATCATGGAGCCGAGGCTTACCATAAAAGATGGCAAACGGAGCGCCCGGTAGCCGAAATGGAAAGGCGCGGTGATCTGCCGGAAAAGGACCAGATAGGCCCTGGGAAATTGCTGCAGAAAATGCAGCCGGCCTAAAAGCTGTGCGGGTGTTTTGCTCTTTAGATTGTCGATGATGAACCACTCATCTACCCAAAAAGGCTTTACCTGGAAGAACACCATCACCCCTCCCGTCACAGCCATAGCAGCAAGGCACCAGAACGCCACTTTGCGGATGATATTTGCAGCCTTATTGCCGGAAGATTCCATCCCGATAAATGTAATGCAAAAGATTTTTCCAGCCTCGTTTTCGTACCTTTATTGAAATGAATGTGCCGCCATGTGGAACCAGATACTGAGATATTTTTACCTGAGGAAACGCGATCCCAACGCTCCGAGAGACATCAACGTGAAGATGATGCACGGTATGAACCGGATATCACTGTTCATGTTCCTGGTGGGCATAGTGGTTATGATCTGGCGCCTGCTGAAGAAATAAAAGAAATGATCTCGTTTGCTGCAGTGGCCGAGGCGGGTGTGTCTCCCAGCTTGTGCCATAACTCGTTGTAGTCCGCCGCAAGCTGTTGCCTGTAGTCGGTATCATTCAGCAGCCGGTCCAGCGATTCTTTCAGCAGCGCTTCATTCAGTTCATGTTGAATCAGTTCCCTGATCACCAGCTTATCCATAATGAGGTTGACCAGTGATATGTATTTGACCTTGATCAGTTTTTTAGCCAGCCAATACGAAAGCTGGTTGCCCTTGTAGCAGACCACTTCCGGCACACCGAACAGTGCTGTTTCCAGCGTGGCAGTGCCACTGGTCACCAGGGCTGCGGACGACTGTTTCAGCAGCTCATAGGTTTGTCCTTTTACCATCTTCACCCTACGGCTGCCGATGATCTCTTCATAAATATTGTCTGGCTGGGATGGGGCCTGCGCGATCACAAATTCATGATCCGGGAAATGATCTACCATTTGCAACATGACCGGTAGCTTGAGCTTAATTTCCTGCAGCCTGCTGCCCGGCAGCAATGCAATAATGGGCTTTTGCGACAATGGTGCGGTTACTGCTTTGTTTTTTTCGTCTGCAACCACCTCTATCAGCGGGTGGCCTACATAGGTAACCGGGAAATTCCATTTCCGGTAAAAATCTACTTCGAACGGCAGAATGACCAGCATTCTGTCCACATCCCTTTTCAGTTTTTTTACCCTGTTCTCCTTCCAGGCCCACACCTGCGGAGAAATGTAGTACACTACCCGTATGCCCTGGGCATGTGCCCATTCGGCAATGCGCATATTAAAACCTGGGTAGTCTATCAGTACCAATACATCCGGCTTCCAGCCGAGTATGTCCTGCTTACAGAATGAAATGTTGCGCAGTATGGTGGGCAGGTGTTGTATCACCTCCACAAAGCCCATGAAGGCCAGGTCGCGGTAGTGCTTCACCAATTCCGCGCCGGCAGCCTGCATACGGTCGCCGCCCCAGCACCGAACAGCCGCCTGTGCATCCTGCAGGTGCAACGCCTTTATCAGGTTGCCGCCATGCAGATCGCCGCTTGCCTCTCCTGCTATGATATAGTACCGCATATTACCACACGTACCTTACCAGTACAATGAAAACAACGTAGAGCATAGTGGCAATGAGCGTCCCTTTACTGGCCTGATAGCTCCTGCGCCTGTTGAAAATATTGAATGGGATCAGGTTAATGAGCAGGGCGAGCGAAAATACTTTGAACATGGTCTCGTGGTCGTGCCGGAGCATGTCCACATAATCTCCCAATGGCCGGGAACTATACCAAACAAGTTTCATAATGAGCAGGCCGATCAGCGGGCCTGCTACACCATAAATGAACCCAATTACCGGGCGGTTTTTCAGCATACCAGAAAAATAAGACTGCAATATACAAAGTACTGAAAGGCCGATTGTTAAAAAGAATTAGCATTTGTTTTTCTGCATCTGGCACGCAGGTTGCAAAACAGTTAATAATCAATAAGTATTATTTAAATTGCAACCAACCAACCAACTAGTTATGAGAAAAACATTATTACTTCTGACGCTTGGACTATTACCGCTACTGTCCTTTGCACAGGGATGCATCACCATCTTTTCTGAGGATGGTGACCGGTTCTTCCTGGTGCTGAATGGCGTGCAGCAAAACACCGCGGCCCAGACAAACGTGCATGTAGATGGCTTGATGAACGATTACTATTCGGCAAAAGTGATCTTTGAGGACAAAACTAAAGGGGAGCTATCCAAGAATGTACCCGTAAAAGACGCGGGGTCGGGACAGTTTGCCGACATGACCTTTAAAATAAAGAAGACCAAGGACGGCGAGCTGAAAATGCGTTTCTTCAGTTCCACTCCGGTTCCCGTTGCCTACAATCCGCCGCCGGATATGTATGTTGTGCACTATGGCCAGCCTGCACCGCAGGCAGCAGCTCCTGCAAATACGGTTACTCAAACCACTTCCTATTCTACCACAACTACGTCGGCACAGCCGGGCATGTCAGTGAACGTGGGCGCAGGCGGAATGAATATGAATGTGAATGTGGGCGATGCGGCCAACAGCATGCGGATGAATGTGAATGTCAATGACCCGAATGCCGCACAGGCAACCAGCACTACCACCACCACAACAACAACCAGCACCAGTTACTCTACAACATCTTCTTCTACAGATGTGAACAGCGGCTATTCTGCCGCACCTGCCCAGCAGGCGGCTCCGGCCGGGTGTGGATACCCTATGGACTGGCAGAGTTTCAACGATGCCAAAAAGTCGATCTCCGGGGCAACCTTCGAAGACACTAAGCTCTCCACCGCCAAGACGATACTCAGTTCCAATTGTGTATCCACCGACCAGGTGATCGCTATTTGTAAATTGTTCACTTATGAGCAATCGAAACTGGATTTTGCCAAGTTCGCCTATTCAAAAACGACTGACCCCGGCAATTATTTCAAAGTGGGGAATGTATTTACCTACGATGCCAGCAAAACGGAGCTGAATAGCTTCATCAGCGGCAACTAAGCATAAGAAAAATGATGCAGATCCCCCGGCTCCGGCCGGGGGATCTTGTTTTGGCGTTATCTTACCATTAGATGAGAGAAACTACTTGCAATAAATGTAATTTTACCGGATAATGCTGGCCGAGGATACAACGAAACGCACAGGAGGTACTAAAGGGAAGATATTGCTGCTGAGTCTGGTTCACCCCGACTTTTTGCCCCCGGTATATACTTCGGCCCAGACGTTGCGCGATGAAGGATATGATATTCATTTGCTTACGTTTGACTCTTTTGTTCAGTCCTCAGCCGATTGTGGCCCGGGGATAGTGGTTGAGTCGGTAGGCAAGCACCACAATATTCCCTTTTTCACCCGGCTTAAAATGAGGCGGCAATACCGGAAGCGTGTCGCAGAATTGGTAAGCGAAAAGCCAGACGCCATCATTGCTTGTTGCCGGCATTCGTTTGTTTACGCAATAGGATATAAAAAGAGGTCGCCGGTTGTTTATTATGCACTCGAAATAGCTGATTTTAAGATAAGATCGCTGCTTCGGAGCCCCGTATCGGCGATCGGGAATTACAAGGCGCTCAGATCTGCACACAAGGCAAATATGGTCATAACCCCTTCTGTGCAGCGTTCGGCGTGGCTTGCAGGTCGTTGCCGGCTGTCTGATATGCCGGCTACTGTGCTGAATACCGCTTACGTGCCAGGCGGAGTTCCGGAAAAAACGTCATTGCCGCAACATCTCGTACCTCCGGCATTCATGGGAAAGAAAGTAGTGCTTTACACAGGCGCAATAAACGAGCGGCTGTGTGTGCAGGAGTCAGTGCAGGCGTTTGACCAGGTAAATGATCCGGAGGCCGTACTGATAATAACAGGGATGAAAGACAACGCCTATTGCAGGCAATTGACGGCAATTGTGGATACGTGTGCGTCCCGGGACCGTATCAAACTGCTGCCCTACGTTACCAGGGAGGAAATGTTGTACCTGCAGCAGGCAGCTCACATCGGCTTCTGCCTGGCGCGTGAATACAAGGGAAATCTTGATTCGCAGATGGGTGCGCCCAATAAAGTGGGTGAATATCTGGCGAAAGGCGTTTATCTTGTCGGCATTACGTCTCAGTACATGAGGCCGCTGCAGGAAAACCATGTGGCATCGCTTGCTGATTCGGCTCAGGTAACGGATATTGCACGGGCATTGAAGCACGCAATACAACAAACAGCAGAACCGGGTTGTGCAGAGAGAATTTCAAAATATGTGATGGAGGATTTCAGAATGGAAATACAATTGAGGCCGCTGGTCCGTTTCCTGTCCGATCTGCAACACATAGTTTAGAGTAAAGTGGCAAGCCAGCTTGCCAGAAAGTGATTAAGTGAATGGCAATACATCTCGTTTTTCTCTTCTTCTACCTGGTTTTCGGTAACGCGCTGTCCGGAATATGGATCAATGCGGTCTTTATTCTGCAGTGTGGGATGGCTATTTTTTTCGACAAGGGCATACGCGAGCGGAATGAGTTTGCCACACCGATAGTGGTGTACTATCTTATGAATGCGGCTATCTCGGCTGCCAACATCCATATCATCAACATCACAGGAACTTCCGAAAACGTCATCTATAATTACATTGTTCCGCAGTGGATAGATATGTCCTGTCTCATTTGGGTCATCGGTAACACGTGCGCTTTTGTTGGTTATATGTTTGTCCAGAAAAAGTCTGTTGCCCGTATTGATTATGACGTAAGCAGAACGACAATAGACCGGGCATTCATTGTGATATTGGCAATATCCATATTTGGTGTTCAGTTAAAACACGTCACTGCATCGTGGGGCTCGCTGCAAAAATTGCTGTTGCTCCCGTCTGTAATGGGTGTGCTTGTTTATTCGAGGCTGGCCAGCAGACAGAGAAGCCAAAAATACTTTTGGTATGCACTTTCTATAGCCTTTGTAAATACACTTGTAGCCATAGAAACATCGTATCTGAGGGCTGAATTGATCCTTCCCACATTCATCTTCTTTCTCGGATATTTTTCCGGACAAAGCAGCGTAAGATCATTCTTTAGTTTGAAAATTGTTCCGTTTTTGATCGTATTTTTCTTTTTTTCCAAAATGTTTTCGGCACTCGGGCATTACCGATCCAACTATGCAGTGGCATTCCAGTCTGTTTTTGTGGGAGATGATAACGAAGAGCAGGATGACGATAACATCAGGGATCTGCAGCAGGAGAAAACAAACGGGCTTGGCGAACGTTTGGCAGTCATAGCACAGCTGACAAAAGTGGTTTACCTGACAGAGAAAAACGGTTTTTATGAAGGCGCCACCTCAGCCCCGTTGCTTACTTCTTTAGTGCCGCGTGTTTTCTGGCCAGATAAGCCGAAGATCATGCTTGGGCAGTGGTTTGCGCTTGAAGCCGGCATCGCTTTTAAAAATGATGCCGGGGCGATCAACAACTCTGTAAATATGACCATACCCGGAGAACTGTACATGGACTTTGGATTTGCAGGTGTCGTCATAGGCTGCCTGATCTTTGGGATGATCATGGCGCTTTTTTGGAATAGTACAGGGTTTTACGGGTCGGAGTATAATCTTATAGGGCAGATTTTTGGAGGATTCATGCTCGCTACATCGTTATATGCCATCTCCGTTGACCTGCAGATCTCCATTACCATTATTGCGAATTACCTGGTCGTATTGCTCATCAGAACATTCCTGCCGAAGAAAAAGAAATATGAAACTGCTAACAGTAGGGCCGCTTTGGCGCGGCAGTAACGCAGGCGGGCTATTCCGCGCATTCAGCCGCAAGGGCTGCCTGATCGAAGTAATGGATGAGTTCTATTATGTGAGCCTGCAATCGCGCAATAAGCTCACCAAGGTTGCAGAGCGCCTTATCAGGCCTCGGCAGGTTACCGAATTCAACCTGGCGATGCAAAAAAAAATTGATCTGTTCAACCCCGACTTCTTTTTTGTCTATAAGGGCACGTTTGTGATGCCGGAAACACTGGAATATGCCCGTAGCAAGGGTGCCCGGCTGGTTATGTTCTATCCGGATGTCAGCACGACGGTCCATAGCCAGTACATACCCAAATGTATTCCCAAATACGAATTGATCTTTACGACAAAGACGTTTGGTATCACAGACATGCAAAACAACTACGGAGTTAAAAATGTGGCCTTTGTGCCGCATGGCTATGACCCGGAGATACATCGCCCGCTGCCCATAAATGAACGGGATCGCAAAGAATATGGGAATGATGCGTCATTTATCGGGACCTGGTCGCCTAAAAAAGAGCAATGGCTGGCACACCTGAAACGGAACATTCCGGGAATAGATCTGAAGATATGGGGTGCACAATGGTTCAGGATAACTGACCCTGTTCTCAAAGACAGCATCCAGGGCACAGAGATATTAGGTGACCTGTATTCTATGGCCATTCAATGTTCTTCAGTCAATCTGGGCATTTTGTCCGAGCAGCGCGCAGGCTCCTCCTCTGGCGACCTCATTACCTCGCGCACTTTCCACATACCCGGCGCTGCAGGCTTTATGCTGCACGAGCGCAATGAAGAGTCGGTTCAGTATTTCAAAGAAAATGAAGAAGCCGGCTTTTTTGAAGGCCCGGAAGAAATGACCGAAAAAGTAAAATATTACCTCGGAAACGCCGCCCTGAGGGACAAAATACGCATGGCTGGCCACCAGCGTGTTCTGGCAGAACATTCCCTCGATGCCAGGGCCGCAACCGTGCTGGAGCATTTAAATAAGATGTAATTCGCCGGCACAACCCGCAATTAGACCAATGTTTATATTTTTGCGGGCATTATGGCAAACGACAGTAAGCTGCAGAATATTATTGGCCACTGCAAAGAGTATGGCTTTATTTTCCAGTCGAGTGAAATATATGATGGCCTGGCGGCTGTATATGACTACGGCCAGAACGGCGCAGAATTGAAGCGCAACATCCGTGATTACTGGTGGCGCAGCATGACCCAGATGAATGATAACATTGTGGGCATAGATGCTGCTATCTTCATGCATCCTACCGTGTGGAAGGCAAGCGGCCACGTGGATAATTTCAGCGACCCGATGATCGACAACAAGGATAGCCAGAAGCGCTACCGCGTGGATCACCTGATAGAGGCTTTTGCGGAAACAAAAGACAAAGAGACAGCCGAGGCATTGCTGGCAAAGATGGATGAGTTGCTGGCCGCCAGCGATTTTGCCGGATTGAAACAACTGATAGAGGAGAACAAGATGACCTGCAGCGTAAGCGGCACCAGCAACTGGACCGATGTGCGCCAGTTCAACCTCATGTTCTCTACCGAGATGGGCTCGGTGGCTGACGAAGCCAATGTGGTGTACCTGAGGCCGGAAACGGCACAGGGTATTTTTGTGAACTTCCTGAATGTGCAGAAGAGCGGGCGTATGAAGATACCCTTTGGTATTGCGCAGACCGGAAAGGCCTTCAGGAACGAGATAGTGGCAAGAGGATTCATCTTCCGCATGCGCGAATTTGAGCAAATGGAAATGCAGTTCTTTGTGAAGCCGGGCACACAGAAAGAATGGTATGAACACTGGAAGGAAACCCGCATGAAGTGGCACCTGTCACTGGGCATTTCACCCGACCACTATCGCTTTCACGACCATGTGAAGCTGGCGCACTATGCAGATATGGCCTGCGATATCGAGTACGACTTCCCGATGGGCTTTAAAGAGGTGGAGGGCATACACAGCCGCACCGACTTCGACCTGAAGCAACACCAGGAATACAGCGGCAAGAAGCTGACCTACTTTGATACGGACATCAACCAGCATTATGTGCCCTATGTGATAGAAACATCAATAGGACTGGACCGTGCGGTAATGATGGTGCTGAGCGAAGCCTATGAAGAAGAGAACCTGAGCACAGAAGAAAAGCAGGACAGCCGTGTGGTGCTGAAGCTGCCACCAATGCTGGCGCCTATTAAGCTGGCCGTACTGCCGCTGACAAAGAAAGACGGGCTGCCAGATATTGCGCGCGAGCTGATTGCCGAGTGCAAGCCGCACTTCAAATGTTTTTATGAGGAGAAGGATACCATAGGCAAACGCTACAGGCGCATGGATGCACTGGGGACACCTTTCTGTGTGACGATAGACCACCAGACCAAGGAAGACCAGACAGTGACCATCCGCTACCGCGACAGCATGACGCAGGAGCGCATTCCGCTGGCGCAGGTAAAGAGCATTGTGGCTGAGAAAGTAAAGATGTTCTAACCTACAGGATAAAATGATCTTCAAAGGCAACGGTACTGGTTATCGTTGCCTTTTTGTTTTTGGGGAAGATGCCATATAGCGCGGATCCGCTGCCCGACATGGATGCATAAATAGCCCCTTGTGCATAAAGTTGTTCTTTGATCGCGGCAAGTTCGGGATGCTGTGCAAACACCGGCTGCTCGAAATCGTTGAACACGGTGTGTTTCCATTCGCCTATAGGTAGGGCGGGCAGCTCACGCAGATCGAATGATGCCGGTTTCGGGGTGATCATAGCGAACGCGTCTCTCGTGGACACGTGTACGTCCGGGCATATCAATTGCAGGCTGTAAGGGGAAAGGTCTATAGCTATGGGGCTCATGTCCTCCCCTCTCCCCTTGGCAAAGTGTGGCTGGTTGTAAATAAAGAAGGGGCAATCGCTGCCAAGCTGCAAAGCTTTGGCTGCCAGTTCATCTGTCGTAAGGGCCAGTTGAAAGTGATCATTGAGCAGGGAAAGCATAAACGCGCCATCTGCCGAGCCGCCGCCCAGGCCGGCACCCATGGGTATGATCTTATGCAGGTATGTTGCAATGGGCGGAATTTTGCCGGGACACTGTTCGCGCAGCAATGCCAGGGCTTTCAGCACCAGGTTGTCTGCCTCGTTGCCGGCAACTGCCAGCCCGCTCAGGTGCATAGCGTCTTCGGCAGCAGGCACTATTTCCAGCGCATCTTTCAGGGCTACGGGATAAAAGACGGTTTCCAGGTTGTGGTAGCCATCGGCCCGCTTGCCGGTGATGTATAAACCTAAGTTGATCTTGCAATTTGGAAAGCGCAGCATACGGGGGTAAAATTATACGTATTTTTGGAACACTACCGGTACCGAAGCCGGCTATAACGATGAAAGAAGTCATCAGGCTGAATGATGTAAGAAAGAGCTACTTCCTGGGTAAGCAGGAGTTACCTGTGCTTAAAGGCATAGACATGCTCATTGCCAGGAATGAGTATGTGGCGCTGATGGGGCCATCCGGGTCAGGAAAATCAACCCTGATGAATATTCTCGGCTGCCTGGATACGCTGACGGCTGGCCAGTACATACTCAATGGCAAGGACGTGAGCAATATGGAAGACGATCAGCTTGCCGATGTGCGGAATGTGGAAATAGGGTTCGTATTCCAGCAGTTCAATTTGCTGCCGAGGCTGACTGCCTGGGAGAATGTTGCACTGCCGTTGATCTATGCAGGTGTGAAAAAGAGCGAACGCGAAGAGCGTGCCCGCGCCATGCTGGATAAGGTGGGCCTCAGCGAACGCGCCCACCATAAACCCAACGAACTGAGCGGCGGCCAGAGCCAGCGTGTGGCCATAGCCAGAGCACTTATCAATAACCCTTCGCTGCTACTGGCTGATGAACCTACGGGTAACCTGGATACAAAGACATCTATAGAGATCATGGAGCTGTTTGGCAATATTCATCAGCAGGGCAATACTGTCGTACTGGTGACCCATGAAGAGGATATTGCGAACTATACCCAAAGGGTGGTGAGGATAAGGGATGGGGTGGTAGAGTCTGACAGGGCCAATGTTCCGGTAACACTATAACAAAAGAAATGTTCAAGATATACACAAAGACAGGAGACAAAGGAGGAACCAGCCTCATAGGCGGTGTAAGGGTGCCCAAGAACCATATCCGCATTGAAAGCTATGGTACTGTCGATGAATTGAACTCCTACCTCGGTGTGGTAGGCGACCTCTGTGCCAATGTGTCGATCAATGAAGAGCTTCGCGAAATTCAGGACCGTCTGTTCACCATCGGCTCCGCACTGGCTACCAACCCCGACAAGGAAGTAAAGATGAAACTGCCGGGCCTGCACGAGCGGGACGTGACCTGGCTGGAACAATGTATGGACAATATGAATGAAGGCCTGCCGGAGATGCGGTCGTTCATACTTCCCGGTGGCAACCTGGCATCGTCTATGTGCCATGTGGCGCGCTGCGTGTGCAGACGAGCAGAACGCATTTGCGTTGGCATGCAGGAACAGCAGGAAGTGATACAACCCCTCATCATACAATACCTCAACAGGCTTTCGGATTATTTATTTGTGCTCAGCAGGTACATCAGCCACATCAACAATGCGCCTGAGGTGCCATGGCGCGCAAGGCTGGATGATTAGGCCTTTGCCGCAGCCTCCTCATAGATCACCTGCAGCAGTGTCTGCCCCACAGCTTTAAGGGTAGCGCGGTCTATGATGTTCAGCTCGTCCTGGTGGGTATGCCAGTGTGGTGCGAATGGATCATTAGGGTCGTGGGTGAGGTTGATGATGTCTATGGTCTTTATACCCGCTATCTGGTTTACGGCAATGTGGTCATCGGTAATAGGGGCGCCTTCGGTGTAAGTGAAAAACGAGCCATAACCCGCATTGGCCGCAGCCTGCCATACCATCTGCTGCACATCAGAAGCAAACCGTGTTGACAGCCCCTCCATAGGGAATTGGGCGCCATGCGCGCCTACCATGTCCAGCAATATGCCGAAGTCTGCTTTATAGCCCGGTACGTGCGGGTGCTTTGCCCAATACTGTGTGCCCAGGCAATAAGACTCTTCGCCCCATGCACTTTTTCCATAATCCTCAACATCTTCAAAAAGTATGTCGATGCCTATATCTTTTGAAAGTCCCTGTTTTTTAAGCTCACGGGCCACTTCCAGCAGCACGCCCACGCCGCTGCCGGCATCATCGGCTGCCAGTATGGGTTTGTCTTTGTCTTTGGTATCCTGGTCGGCCCACGGGCGGCTGTCCCAATGCGTGAGGAAGAGTATACGGTGAGGTGCGGCGGGATTTATGGAACCGACAAGATTGATGCACGGCAGGCTGGTTTTGCCGTCACCGGCAGTTACATGCACATCCTGTTTGTAAACAGTATCGCAAACCTTTTTCAGCCGGGCCTCCATCCATTCCGCACATTTTCTTTGTGCAGCAGTGCCCGGTACCCTCGGCCCGAAAGCAACCTGCACGGCCACATCGGCATAGGCACTGTCGGCATCAAAGGCAGGGGTGCTTATTTTAGGTGCGCTGGTGGTATCTGCAGCAGTTGTTGTGTTGGACGATTCATTACCTCCCTTGCAGGAAAAAAGGAAACATGCGGCAACGGCCGTTATCAGCAGCGCAGGCTTTTTCATCGATATTTATTTTTTGCGGGCTATGGCTTTTTTGGCCGCCTCTGCAATGTGCTCTTTGGTAAGTCCGTATTTTTCCAGCAGTTGTGTTGGGGTACCGCTCTCGCCAAAAGTATCCATCACGGCCACATATTCGTGCGGCACAGGGCAGTGCTGCGCTGCAACATTGGCAATGCTGTCGCCCAGCCCGCCGTTTATCTGGTGCTCTTCAGCAGTAACCACGCAACCCGTCTTTTTGAGCGATGCGATCACTGCAGCCTCGTCCAGCGGCTTGATGGTATGCATATTGATGAGATCAACGGAAATACCTTCTGCTGCCAGCATTTTAGCGGCTTCAACAGCCAGCCATACCATATGGCCGCAGGCAATGATAGACACGTCCGTACCCTCTGCCAACACCTGGGCCTTACCCAGTTCAAATTTCTGGTCTTCGGCGGTGAAGTTGGGCCACTTTGGCCTGCCGAAGCGCAGGTAAACCGGGCCATTGTAATCGGCGATGGCTATGGTTGCAGCCCTGGTCTGGTTAAAATCGCACGGAACAACAACTGCCATACCCGGCAGCATCTTCATCATGCCTATGTCTTCCAGCACCTGGTGCGTTGCGCCGTCTTCGCCCAGCGTAAGGCCGGCATGCGATGCGCATATCTTTACGTTCTTACCGCTATAGGCTACCGACTGGCGCACCTGGTCTAATACGCGGGAAGTGGAGAAATTGGCAAATGTGGTTGTATAAGGCACCTTTCCGCCTATGGTGAGGCCGGCAGCCACGCCTATCATATTGGCTTCGGCTATGCCGCATTGTATAAAGCGGTCAGGAAATTCTTTGATAAATGCGTTCAGCTTCAGCGATCCTGCAAGGTCGGCAGTCAGGGCTACAACGTCAGGGTTGCGGCGGCCTGCTTCCAGAATGCCTTCTCCGAAGCCTGCACGCGTTTCTTTTTCATTTAATATTTTAATATCCTGCAACATATTGTGGAAATGTGGCGCAAAAATACGCTTATCATTTGGTTAAAACGTATCCCCAATCCTTTAGCCAGGTCACAATTTTTTCGCGGTAATCTCCCTGTACAATGATCTGCCCGTCTTTGGCGCTGCCGCCGGCGCCGCATTTTGTTTTTAGCTGCTTGCCCAGCGCCTCCAGGTCGTCGTTATTGCCCACAAATCCTTCTACCAGCGTCACCACTTTGCCTGCACGCTGCCTGGTGTCCAGCTTTATCCGCAGTTTCTGTTTATCCTTAGGCAGGGCATCTGCCTGTTCGTCTTCCAGGTAGTTATTGAAGAATTCTTTATTCGTGGAATAAGCCAGGCCATCAGGCCGGCTGAGGTTCTTTTTTGACATAGGACTTTTCGTTTTTAGTGCTCACACGACTGGTGACTCGCCTAGCTCCATGATTTCATTCAGTTTGTGCATTTCCAGTATGGTGGTATTGCCGTCCTCGCTTTCGCGGTACATGGGCTTGAATTTGGCATTTACCTTCATTTCTGAATAAGTATAAGAAGTACGCTGCAGCACCGGGCTGGAGAATACCTCATCAAATGCGGTGATCAGCACGTATAATTCCACGTCTCCATTGCGCAGGTCTTCATAGGTAAAGCCATACAGCGGGCTGTTCTCGGTAATAGGGTGCACCACCGTCCAGTTCATGGGCAGGTTATCCACGTGGCTGCGCTCCAGGTCCAGATCATAGAACATATACCGGCTGTTGCCGTTCTCCTCCACGCGCATGGCCACATTTACTTTTATGTCCACATTGGTAAGGGTATGATTGTCCTTATAGGTGGCGAAGCGGAACATGAGCGCCGTAATGTCCCTGAACGGGCTGATGAGCGCGAGGTCGCTGAAGGCCAGATAGGGGCGTGGTTTGGCAAAGCGTCCATAGATAAGACCGGTGGCAATGGCAAACGACAAGAAGCCGGTGAGCGCCTCTACCGAGGCAAGAATATTTGCAAAGTCGCTGGAGGGGTTGATGCGCCCGTAGCCTACGGTGGTAAACGTCTGTGTGCTGAAGTAGAACACTTCTTTGATGCGGCCCCACTGGCTGGCATTTTGCATGCCCTGCAGGCCATTGATGCCGGTGAGCAGGTAGGCCGCAGTAAACAGCACATTGGCCGCAAAGAAGAAAAGGAGGATGATGGCGATGAACTTCCAGCGGGGCACCGAGATCATTTTCTGATAGATGCTGATGCGGTCAAGGAAGGAGATGCCCTCGCGTTTCAGGTTGAAGGAGCCATCTTTATTGATGAACCTGCCACCATATGCACTGGGGTTCGATCCAAAGCCGGTATCGTTGTTCGCTTTAAGCTGCGGATTGTATTTTCTGGAGGTTGACATTTTCAGTGGTAATACTGCAAAAATAAAGTATCCTGCGGCACATTGCGCCACAGGATACGGAGTGAGTGTGTAAACGTAATTAAGCTTTTGCCGGCGACAGGGTTTTGCGCTTATGGTAAGCAAAATAAGAGCAAAACAACACTGCAATGAACAGGATCATCGGCGCCCAGCCGCTTGCCTTCTGGCCGCTCATGATCATTGAGTACATAGCCCCCGACAGATCAAAAAAGAAGCCTGCATAAGCCCACTCTTTCAGCCTTGGGAACCCCGGCACCAGGATGGCGATAGCGCCCAGTAACTTGGCCACGCTGAGGAATGCAATGATATACGCAGGATAGCCGAGCTGATGGTTCATCATTTCTGCGGATTGCTGTGGCTGCAGCAGGCTGGCAACGGATGAAAATGCCATGAGCAGGCAAATGAGAATGGTGGTTATCCAGTAAAAAATGTTTGTTCCTTTCATTGTTTGTTGTTTTTTATTGATGATCAAATGTTAACCAGTGATGTCCCGAAGATACGATTCAAGCTGCATAAATGTGCCCGCAAAGCCCTGCTGCATCATCGGCGCCGCATTCCTGAACAGGGCCATTTCTTCTGCTGTGGCATTGAATGGCCAGCCTGCCATTTTCACAATGGTCTTATTGCCATGGTCTTCAAATAGCACCACATTCATCACTTCCAGCGGCCACGCAGGCATAAAGGGATTGCGAACAGGGTTGCCGGCACTGTCGGCAAATGCATTGAGGAAAACCATGCGTTCAGGCGCCTGTATATCGCGATATACGAAGCGGCCCCACATTTCCTTACCATCAGGCGCTGCCATACAGTAGTGGAACATGCCGCCGGGCCTCAGGTTCAGGTGGGCTACCTTCATCTTCATGCCGGCCGGGCCCCACCATTTCGTAAGGTGCTCCGGCTTTGTCCATACATCATACACCAGTTCGCGTGGTGCGTTCAGTTCGCGGGTGAGGCTGAATACGCTTGCCGAAACCTCGTCGGTGTATTTGGCCATATTGTCCATGTGCTGCACCTGTCCTTCCCTTGCGCCAAACTGCTCTACTGCCGTCCTGAACTCATCTTCCGAATCAAAAACATTCTCCAGGGTTACAATGGTTTGTTCGCCATCTGCTTCAAACGCTACATTCATGGTAAATGTGGGGTGGGATACGTGCTTCAGCACCAGCCTTGCCGGTTCTTCCACCACATCAAACACAAAGTGGTTGTCATAATTTCTGCCGTCTGGCCCGTGCATCACAAATATCCAGTCGCCCCCTGGCCGCACTTCCATTTTTTCTATGGTGTTGGTGAAGCCGTTTGGCCCCCACCATCTGGCTACATGCCGGGGTTCTGTCCATAGGCGGAATACCAGTTCTCTGGGTGCTTTAAAGCTTCGTGTAATGGACATTGTCCGTTCCTGTACATTGCTCATGATCTCGTTTTTTCAATGGTTATGAATGTTTTTACTTTCTTTTTTTGTTGCCTTTTTTACTGGTAACCGCTTTTGCGCTTTGCAGTTCCTGCAGGTAGTTATCCAGCGCATCAAACCGCTGTTCCCACAATTGCCGGTATTGTTCTACCCAGTCAGATACTTCACTCAGGCGCTCCATCTTTGCTTCGCAGTAACGCTCGCGGCCGTCCTGCTTCATATTGATGAGGCCGCACTCTATCAATATCTTCATGTGCTTGTAAATGGCGGCCCTGCTCACGTCAAACTGTTCGGCAATGGTGTTCACGTTCAACGTCTGGTAGGCGGTCATCCCCAATATCTGCCTGCGCGTGGGGTCTGCTATTGCCTGGAAAACATCTCGTCTCATAAATGAAACCTTTTGGTTGCAAATTTATATGAAACCTTTTGGTTTCTCAAAATTTATTTTAAAAAAATCCCCACTGCTGCATGCAATGGGGATTGGCAAAAGGTAAAATGACTCAGCCATTCAAAAAGGCTTCATGATCGGCAAGCACGCGGGAGCGGATAATAAACCGCAGGCCCAGCGGTATCTCCAGCGAAAAGCTGGAACCCCGGCCGGCCACCACATCCAGCGTAAGCTGCGTATGTTTCAGGTATTCATATTGGTCTCGTGCTATCCAGAAGTTACAGCCATTTACCTGGCCGATGCACATATCGCTGCTGCCTGTCTTAAACTCACCCTCTTCAAAACACATGGGCTGCGAGCCATCGCAGCAGCCGCCGCTCATGTGAAACATCAGCGGACCATGTTTTTCGCGGAGCTGGTCAATAAGCCGGCAGGCTTCGGCCGAGGTAATTACTTTTTCTACGTATCTCATTGCGGCAATTTGATTAAACAATAAGGGAGGCCCACAGCAAAGGCCTCCCCTGTCACTCACTCCTTACGTCTAAAAAAATCCGAGTTTGTTCTTGTTGTAAGAAACCAGCATGTTCTTGGTTTGGCGGTAGTGGTTCAGCATCATCTTGTGCGTCTCGCGGCCAAAGCCAGATTTCTTGTAGCCACCGAACGGAGCATGTGCCGGGTAAGCATGGTAGCAATTCACCCACACGCGACCCGCCTGTATGGCACGTGGCACTTCATATAGTTCGTGCGCGTCGCGGGTCCATACACCGGCCCCCAGGCCATAAAGCGTATCGTTGGCTATTGCAATGGCTTCTTCGGTTGTTTTGAAGGTGGTCACCGAGGTCACCGGGCCAAAGATCTCCTCCTGGAAGATGCGCATTTTATTATTGCCTTTGAATATGGTAGGCTGAATGTAGTAGCCCTTTTCCAGGCCGCTGTTCTGGTGGTAGGCTGCGCCGCCGGTGAGGCATTCAGCGCCTTCCTGCTTGCCTATCTCCATGTATGACAGTATTTTTTCGTACTGGTCGTTTGATGCCTGTGCACCCAGCATGGTGTTCACGTCCAGCGGGTTACCCATTTTTATGGCCTTGGTGCGGGCCACCACGCGCTCCATGAATTTATCGTAGATGCTTTCGTGCACCAGTATCCTTGATGGGCAGGTACATACCTCACCCTGGTTCAGCGCAAACAATACGGCGCCCTCAACAGCTTTATCAAAGAAGGCATCATCAGCTTCAGCCACTGACGGGAAGAAGATGTTGGGCGACTTGCCGCCCAGCTCCATCGTTACCGGTATCAGGTTCTCAGATGCGTACTGCATAATGAGCCTTCCGGTAGTGGTTTCGCCGGTGAAGGCTACTTTGTGAATGCGTGGCGATGTGGCTAACGGCTTGCCTGCTTCCGGCCCAAAGCCGCTTACAATGTTCAGCACACCTGCAGGCAGCAGATCGCCTATCAGCTCCATCAGCACCATGATGCTGGTAGGTGTTTGCTCGGCAGGTTTTACTATGCTGCAGCAGCCTGCTGCCAGTGCGGGAGCTATCTTCCAGGCAGCCATCAGCAGCGGGAAGTTCCACGGAATGATCTGGCCCACAATGCCCAGCGGCTCGTGCAGGTTGATGCTCACAGTATGCTCGTCGTGCTCAGATACAGTACCTTCTTCGCTGCGGATAACGCCCGCGAAGTAACGGAAATGATCGACCACCAAAGGCAGGTCGGCTGCCAGTGTTTCGCGAACGGGCTTGCCATTGTCTATGGTCTCCACAACGGCCAGGTATTGCAGGTTGTCTTCTATTACCTGCGCTATTTTCAGCAGTATGTTGCTGCGCGTTGCAGCCGGGGTTTTGCTCCACGACGGGAATGCTTTTTCGGCAGCGTCTATTGCTTTTTCTATGTCGGCCTTGCCAGAGCGGGCTGCTTTGGTAAATACCTGTCCGTTAACGGGCGATATGTTGTCGAAATATTCGCCCGATTCCGGCGCCACCCACTGGCCGCCGATGTAGTTATCATATTTGCCTTTGAAGGAAGGCCAACTGTAAACATCGCCCAGTTTTTCAACAACAGGCGCTGATTTTGTGATCATACTCATAGTTGTAATGTTTTTATGTTTCCAAAACTATGCGTGTCCGTTTTCCTGCAATGGGTGAAACGTATCAATCTGTCATACTAAAGTGCCAAGTGTGCGTCAAACCACATTTATTGAAATTTAATCGGTAAATTGCTAACAGAGAATTGATTGGTATATGGGCTATTTGAATCCGATACAATTAACTGCGCCGCAGGACCTGCTGACGGATGTGGAGAACCGGAGTGTTTACAATCTCAGGAATTGTGAGCTGAACGTTTTTGAAACGTATCGTGCCTCTGAAAAAGTGCACCTGGCGTTTCACGACCTGGTGGTCACCAGCATGGTGCGCGGCAAAAAGATCATGCACCTGCCGGGCAGTAACAGTTTCGATTATTTTCCGGGAGAGACGGTGGTAGCCCCGGCAGGCACACACATGTACATAGATTTTCCGGAGGCGCAGGAAACCAATCCAACGCAGTGCATTGCATTGTCGCTTGACGGCGACTCTGTTACCAGCACCCTGCGCTATCTCGATGAATATTATCCGCGCACAACAAATGGTGAGAGCTGGAAGATCAACTTCAGTGCAGCGCACATCCGCAACAGCGATTCGCTGGCTGATGTCATCAACAAAATGGTGGTGGTATGCCGCGAAAAATCTACCGCAAAGGATGTGCTGGCAGACCTTACGATGAAGGAGCTGATCGTTCGACTGGTGCAGTTGCAGCACCTTACCTGCCTCGATGATCTGGCTTATAGCCGGCAGCACGACGGCCCTTTCCAGGAGCTGGTATCGTTTATCAGGGCCAACATTGGCAATAAGCTGGATGTGGCCTTGCTGAGCCGCAAGGCCTATATGAGCCGCTCGCAGTTCTTCCGCACCTTCAAGCGCGAATATGGCATATCGCCAGTTCAGTACATTATCAAAGAGCGCATCAAACGCGCCAAGCAATTGCTGTCAGATTCTACGTATTCTATCCAGCAGGTGAGCATTGAAGCGGGTTTCGATGACGTGAATAATTTCATTAAAATATTCAAGCGGGCCGAGGGCACAACGCCCGGCGCCTTCCGCCATATGGTGGCCACAAACAACCGCTGATGGCCCATCAGCCATTTTCAACTCCTGTCTTATGCAACAGATATACAGAGATATCCGGTCGCTTATTGAGCGCCACGATTTTGATGCACTCGCCAACCTCAGTATAGCAACCCCGGAACACTTTAACTGGGTGGCCGAAATATTTGAGGGCATACACGTAGCTGAAACCCCAGAAGCCACGGCGCTGTTATGGACCGATGGTGTGCAAACGGAAAGTTACTCGTTCCTGGAAATGAGTAAGCGCACCAATAAGCTGCTCAATTTTTTGCGCAGTAAAGGTGTGGTGGAAGAAGATGTGATACTGACGCAGCTATCACTGCAGCCCATAAACTGGGTGGCTATGCTGGCTACCATAAAAGGCGGACTGCGCATGATACCTGCCGCTACTATACTGGGCGTGCACGATATTGTGTACCGTTTCGGTAAACTGATGCCGCAGGTGGTGATAGCCGATGCTGCCAATGCAGACAAGATAGACCAGGCAGAAGCGCTGTCGGGCAACAACGTAGACATCAAGATAATAGCCGAAGGTACCAGGGAAGGGTGGTATGACTGGTCGCATATGGAGACCGCACACGACCAGGCAAAAGGCGCGAACACAAAGCCCGGCGATCCGCTGTTTCTTTTCTTTACTTCCGGAACCACCGGCATGCCCAAAGTGGTAACGCACACGCATTTGAGTTATCCGCTGGGGCACATGACCACCGCATCGTGGATAGGGATCAGGAAGGGTGATGTGCACTATAATATTTCGCAACCGGGGTGGGCTAAATTTTCGTGGAGCAGTTTTTTTGCGCCGTGGAGTGTGGGCGCAACCATATTTGCCTACCATGCCCCCGGCCGTTTTGACGCAAAGGCCACGCTGGCTATGGTAGAGCGGCACAAGATCACTACTTTCTGCGCCCCGCCAACCGTGCTGCGCATGCTGATACTGGAAGACCTGAAGGCATACCGGTTCAGCTTCAGGCAGTGTGTTGCTGCCGGTGAGCCGCTGAACCCTGAAGTGATAGAACAATGGCTGAGCGGAACAGGGCTGCTGATCCGCGATGGCTTCGGGCAAACCGAGAGCTCGTGCATGGTGGCCAACCTGCCGGGTTCAAAGGTGCGTTTCGGTTCCATGGGTAAACCTACGTTCCTGTATGATGTGGTCATTGCCGATGAAGAGGGCAATATTCAGCCAGACGGCGAAGAAGGTAATATTTGTGTGCGCATGCACGCCGGCAAACCCAATGGCATTTTCAAAGGTTACTTTGGCGACCCGGACAAAGAGAAGAGTGTATTTAAACATGGCCTCTACTATACCGGCGACAAAGCCTATCGCGATGAGGATGGCTATATATGGTTTGTGGGACGGGATGATGATGTGATCAAATCGTCCGACTATCGGGTAGGTCCATTTGAAGTGGAGAGCGTGTTGCTGGAGCATGAAGCCGTGCAGGAGTCGGCAGTGGTAGGCAGCCCGCATGCGGTAAAAGGTTTCGAGGTGAAGGCATTCGTAGTGCTGAACAAAGAGTGCGTGGCCGGGGAAGACCTGGCTAATGAACTGTTCCAGTTTGCGCGCAAGAACCTGGCGCCCTACAAAATGCCGCGCATCATTGAATTTGTCAGCGAACTGCCCAAAACCATCAGCGGGAAAATAAGGCGTGTGGAGCTAAGGGCGCGTGAAGCTGAGGCGAAGGCCCGGGGCATAAAGCCGATAGATGAATTTATTTACGTGAAGTAACTAATTATTTGGCGCGCCTGCGGCCACCCATTTTAGCACCTGGGTTATCTGGCAGTCTTCCAGCATGGCGCCACTCTGCGGCATAGCATTGTAGCCGGCAAGGTGCTGAATGTCGCCAATGAGCCGGCCATTTACGGCTGCGTTCTTCACGCTGGCATAATCGGCAAGGCTGCCCGAGGCAGATGAGGAGGCGTGGCAACCAATACAATGGGTCTGTATCATAGGGGCGATGGCAGTGCTGTAGGTAAAATTGTTGGTGTCGCAATTGCTGGTGCTACAGCCGCCGCTGTCTATGGCCCCGGTGGCTATCCATTGGCGCACCAGGTACAGCTCATCCTCCGTGAGGCCCGGCGCGTCCCTGGGCATAGGGTCCACGCCAAATACATTCATGCTTACTGATTGCCAGATAACACTTGCGGCTGGGTTGCCCGGTACTATGCCTTTTTTCATCACATTGGCATAGTTATCCAAAACGTACCCTCCTTTACGCGACCCTGCATCGTGGCAACCGCCACGGCTGCAGTTAGATTGAAATATGGGCAGTATATCCCGCTCAAAACAGATGTTAGGGTCGCCGGTGCGCTCGCTTACGGGCATTACCCAAGCGGCATGCTGGCACGATGGGATAGCGATAACTATTACAGTGAGCAACGTAGCGGCAATGATCAGTTTTTTCAGCATAACAGACTGAGGCACAATAAAAATGCCAAAAATATGTAGCTACACGCACTTTAACTATTCAATAAAAAAATTGATTGATCACTGCGAGGTTGCTCACAAAAACCGGGTCATTGCGATGACTTTGCCGGAGGCTTAGGAGAGAAGCAACCTCACGATAGCATGGACAGTTTTTCCGTCCTCGCCGAGTTTCTCCGCGATGGCGTGCGGGCTGGCGAGGCCAGTGCGATAACAACACGGGCCAGTGCGTTATTCCTTCAATACTTTGAAATTCCCCTTCCCACCTTGCTCATCCGTCAGCTCCAGCACATAAACCCCAGCTGAAAAATTACTCATAGCAATGCTGCCGCCGTTACTTACCTCGCCCTGCTGCATACATGTGCCCACAGCATTCATCAACTTATAGCTGGTTGCATGTATAAGCCCGGAAACTGTGAAATTGTCTACTGCAGGATTAGG